>JACCEA012388444.1_pt1 | contig 22127 bp, 31 predicted proteins | sample 7449851 | NCBI WGS metagenome assembly JACCEA01 (sample SAMN15323453, study PRJNA562643) | freshwater metagenome | isolation source: river surface water | place: USA:Blue River Watershed | collected 2017-08-18 | reverse complement strand
CAAGTTTCGAGCTCAGGAATAGTAGCGATGGGAAGAAAAGCAAGATTGGGACTACGACCTTGAACACTATCCAAAAGGATTTGTCGCTTAAGATTACTTGTGAAAATATGCTGTTCATGTTCGGTCAATTCCTTGAAGTCTTTTGCATCTCGAAGTACGTCCACTTCTTCTGGTCGCCAGAAGAATCCCAATTGTTTATCTGTCAGTTTGTCAAACTGTCTATACTTTAGTACATCATATCGTTGAATAGGCGGTGTTCCGGCTTCATCAAGAAACGCCAATGCTTGGGTGTGATTTTTTTTATTGTTAATATTAAATACGCTCATTTTTTCTCTCTTAGATTACACAACTATCACAGTCATCCTGACTTGTATATTCAATTTCTTCTACTGGTTTTGATTCCATTAACTTATCAACGTTGATTTCGCCTTGGCCATCAAACGTATTAAAATAATACAATTGTTTTAACCCATACTTGTAACACATGATAAGGTGTTGCAACATTTCACTCATCGGAATCTTTTCATCATCGTAATACTGCGGGTTATACGATGTGTTAACACTAATGCCTTGGTCTATGTATTTTTGTAATACAGCGCACAGTTTAAGATAACCTTCGGGGCTGACCTGATCCCATAATAATTCATATTTGTTTTTGAGTTTACGATACTCCGGGACCACTTGACGCAATGCACCGTGCTTGCTTTGTTTTACCGACACATACGAGCGTGGTGGCTCAATTCCGTTAGTGGCATTACTAATTTGCGCACTGGTTTCTGCTGGCATTAGAGCCATTAGTGTAGCATTACGCTGACCGGTACGCTGAATTTGTTCGCGTAGTGATTGCCAAGGCATACGCTCCTGGTAGGGCACCAATTCGTCCACATCTCGTTTTCTGGTGTCGATGGGTAATACACCGTTTGCACTCTTGAGGTCTTGCCATCTAGTACAAGCGCCTTGTTCTTCGGCGAGGTCTGCAGAAGCTTTGATCAAGTAATACGACCAAGCTTCTGCATACTCGTCAACTAGAGCTAATGCCCTAGGATCACTATAACTAACATCATTCTTAGCTAAGAAGTAGGCAAAATTGATAATACCAACCCCAATCGGCCTAAATTCTTCAGTAGCTAATTGTGCTGCAAGAATTGGATAGTTTTGGTAACTCAACAGCGCATCCAATCCACGGACTGCCAACTTACACATCTTTTCAAAGTCATGTGGGCTTTTTACATTGCCCCAATTGATCGCTGATAAAGTACACAGGGCGATCCTACCATCCTCGTCGTTGACATCTTTTAACGGCACAGTTGGCAAATCAATTTCAGCGCAAAGATTACTCATCTTGATTGGTGCAACTCGTTCATCAAACGGCGAATGCGTATTTGCATGATCCACATTCTGTAAATAGATACGACCAGTATCCTTGCGTTCCTGCATGAATCTACTAAACAAATCAGCAGCCTTGAAAGTTTTCTTTCTCAGCTTGGTATTACGCTCTGCTCGCTCATAGAGCTCTTTGAATCGATCTTGGTCATTGAAAAAAGCAGAGTACAGCTCGGGTACATCATTGGGACTAAAGCAGGTAATATCGCCACCTGTAATTAGTCTTTCATACATCAACTTGTTAAACTGCACACCATAATCCATGTGTCGTACACGATTATCGTCGGTGCCTTTGTTGTTCTTGAGAACAATTAGATCCTCAATCTCGAGGTGCCAGATTGGGTAGTACAATGTAGCGGCGCCATTGCGGACACCCCCTTGCGAACAACTGCGCGTCGCGCTTTGGAACAACTTGTAAAAGGGTATAACCCCGGTGTGGTAAGCATCTCCATTTCTAATGGGGCTGCCGAGCGCTCTGATTCTACCTGCGCCAATACCAATTCCGGCTTTTTGACTAACATACTTAACGATGCTGCTAGTGGTAGCATTAATACTATCCAGGCTATCGTCAGTTTCAATAAGTACGCAACTGCTGAATTGCTTTTGCGGGGTACGGACACCAGCCATAACAGGAGTAGGCAAGCTAATATCGTGTAGGCTAATAGCATCATAATAATCTTTCACCCACTGCAGGCGGGTTTCACGCGGATAATTTTGAAATAATGTAGCAGCAATTAAAATGTAAGCCACTTGAGGAGTTTCATATATTTCACTGGTAACACGATTTTGCACAAGGTACTTGCCGCGCCACTGTTCCATAGCAACGTAGGTAAAATTTTCGTCTCTGTCGTGGTGAATAAATGAATTTAAACGTGTCCATTCATCATCGCTATAGGCGGCGAGAAGGCCGGTATCGTAAAATCCTGATTCGACATTTTTACGAACCAAATCAATAAGAGGCCAAGGCTTGTAATCTCCGTACACTTGCTTGCGCAGGTGATAATTAATTAGTCTACCAGCAACATATTGATAGTTAGGTGTTTCTTCGGATATAAGATCAGCTGCACTTTTAATCAAGGTTTCTTGAATATCCGCAGTCTTAATTCCGTTATAAAATTGTATATGGCTTTTGATTTCTACTTCGCTTGCACTTACTCCGGTAATTCCTTCAGTGGCCCAAAATACCACCTTGTGCAATTTTTCTAAATCTAATAGTTCTTTTCTTCCGTCTCTTTTGGTAACTTGAATTTGTGTCATTAACGCCTCTAGTATTGTTCTAATTTTAAGTCTACCGCAGTATAGCGGTATTTTAATTTTAATTCTTGATTAATCTGTTTCTTATTTACGATCTCATCTTCTGTCAAATTAAGAACATATTTCCCTTGACACAAGTAAGCTATATGATAGCTATACTTGGTTTTATTATCATAATATATTCTTATTTCTGGATCAATAGCGTCTCTGTGAGAAGTTAGATGTAAAGTATACACAATACCCAAACATTTTGCAAGATCGCAATAGACATTTTCTTCAATTAATTGCCAGGGATTGGGCCACGCTGTTGAATCATGGTCCTCTAAATAAAAAGGGCAAAACGGGCAGGATGCCCAAAACTCTTGTGTAGCAACAATTGCTTGTTCAAGAGATAGGTTATCTAAATTTTGTCTAAAAGATTTCCAGCGATATAATCTATCGCTAGTTGACAATTTGAACATCAAATAAATTGTTTATATGTAAATTTATAAGTTGCAGTACCGCTACTGACTGATACCAAAATGCTATCATTGTTTGCAGATATGTTGGCACCAACACCGGTTGGTGTTTCAATATAACTGTCCGAATAAAGCAAGCTCGATCCTTGTGAAGCAATAGTAATTGATCCAATTCGTATATTTGAGTTACTCTTGATTTCGTAATCAACTACGCCAGCCGAGTTTGATAACGTCTGAAATACTGATGGTGTTGTGGTCAACGTGACCTGTTGTGTTGGATTGATTACACAATTGCCTAAATACAGTCCCGACTTGACCTGGGTTGAATTTTGATAAAAATTACCAAATTCAAAATTGTAGTTATTGCCGTTGGAGACAACACCAACACCCGTTCCGTTGATATAATTTCCAATACTTACGAATCCAGAACTAGATCCTAATTGGGCGGTAGAATTGGCCATTCCGGAAAAATTGCTGTTTAACACTCGTACCGACGAAATAGTAGCACCTGTTAATGCAATACTGTTGCCACCCCCAATGAATTCGCATGTGTCAAATGTAATGCGATTGGTTCCAGTTACAGTGCTTAATACTGAAACAACGTTCGGGTAGAACCCGGCTGCTGCATTTGATCGGAAACTGGAATTTTGTATTTTTACATTGCTGGCGCTGTTTACTACAAAAACAGCCGACGACGCTGTTGTATTCGAATTAAAAAATCCAATTCCGCTAATTTCAATATCTCTAGGGTATACTGCCCCGCCGGTGCCAATATTTGCACCAGTTTGGAACGAACTGTCGCAAACAGAAACTACATTGGTATTACCCAATGTTTGTTTAAAGACTGTGCTGCCGGCGCCATCACCAACTAAACGAGCATAAGGCGGAATTAGAATTGGTAATGATATTAAGTAGGTACCGCCAGGAAAATATATTGTACGGCGAGTCCTTGGATCAGTTGGGTTTACATCAGCTTTATAAATTTGTTGTAAAGCTCTGTTAATAGCAGCAGCATCGTCAGTGACTCCGTCGCCAACTGCACCAAAATCTCTAACATTTACTATATCATCGAGTTTTTCTTGATATGTTCGCACAATTGGTGCTAGCTCACTAGGCCCGGTTTGTGCTACATATCCTGCTGTATTTCCTACGAATGTATAAGTTGTAAATTTAACATCTTCGGTAATTGCAGCGATATCGTTTTCAGTTAGTATCCTGGTGACCCCAACAATTGGAGCTCCTTCTTCCAATGTGCCATTACCAATATACAATTGTCTAGTATCAATGCTCCACCCTAGTTCAGCAGAAGCCAATTGTGGCAAATCTTGCTCTAGTCCTCTGCGATGTTGAATTCTACTGATCTGTGTAACGGCCATGCTAAATCCTCAATTATTGTGTATTTAGCTTGCAAGATAGTAGAGCTCTACTCTACGCATCCACTGATCACTCCAATAAGCAAAATCTTTAGGTTCTAGTACAAATTCTTGGTACTGTGGAGTGGCATTTTCATCTGCTGGTTTTGCACACATAAGAATAACTCCTGTTTTAATGTCAGTACCGTGAGTGTCGTTGTGGGCCGCAGCATACGCTGCAAGCTGTAGAAAATAATCGTCGATCCACTCACGCTTTTTAGGCTTGTTCGTTTGCTTAAAATCCATGATTGCAGGCTGTCCCTTCCACACCCCGACACAGTCAGTAGTACCAGCATATAGCCCAGAATAGTATAAAGGAACCTCGCAACCCCAATATTCATCAACATTACCCAATCCTTCTAAAATAACTTGTGCAGCCATAAACCAGCTAGGCTGTGCAAACGGGTTGGAGGGGAAATCGCCTATATCGTCATTTTTAACATAACGCTCAAGATAGGTATGCATCCTGGTTCCGCGATTGGCAGCTTCTGTGGTAATTTGTTGTGCTCGCTCATGCCCCACACGATCTTTCCACTCCTGTAGTTTTTGTCGTGCTTCGGCGGGTTTGGTACGATCTAGAATTGTAGTGACACTAGGAACACGGCTACCATCAGGCAGGGCGTAATGGCGTTTACCCTCTACACTTTCTCTAGCTAGAGGAGTATAATCAAATCGTGATATAATCATTTAAACTCGAAAACTTTGACCGCAACCGCAACGGTCGCGCTCATTTGGGTTGATGAACTCGAAACCTTCATTGAGTCCTTGTCGCTTGTAGTCCATGGTAAGCTCGTTAACATAAGGTAAATCTCGACCGTTAACATATATTTTAACACCGTTGCTATCATAAGTCATCCAGTCTCTAGTAACGGGCGGGTTATCTACATATTCTAACTTGTAAGCAAGTCCTGAACATCCAGTAGTTCTTACCCCAATCATAATTCCCACGCCTTTGCCGCGTTTTTCTAATTGTTGTTTTACTTTTTTAGCGGCTAAGTCAGTTAGTGTTATCATGTTTGGCTCGATAATCTGCTAGAGCTGCTTTGATTGCATCCTCGGCTAGAATTGAACAGTGTATTTTGACCGGTGGCAGTGCAAGTTCTTCTGCGATTTGGGTATTCTGAATTTGAGCCGCTTCATCAAGACTCTTTCCTTTAAGCCACGTCGTGACCAGCGACGAGCTTGCAATTGCTGAACCGCAACCGTAGGTCTTGAACTTGGCATCTGTAATGACATTGTCTTCGACCTTTATTTGAAGTTGTAGTACGTCACCGCAAGCAGGAGCGCCAACTAATCCGGTTCCCACCGCGGGATCATTTTTATCTAGTTTGCCTACGTTTCTTGGATTCTCATAATGATCCAAGACTTGACCTGAATAAGCCATGTCTCCTCCTATGGGTTATTATAAAAGAGTTAACTGCGTTTTGCAAGTGCCGATTTAGCCATTGAATCAACAGTACGTTCAGGTGCAGTTTTTGGACCACTACCGGATTCTATATCTGTTGATTCTTGGTCATCAGCAAACGGTTCTAGGTACACATATTTGACACCGGTAGAATCGTCCTTGATATCTTTGATTAGACTTTTAACATTGGGATTGTCTTTGTATGCATCTAGCAAATTTTCTAATCCAAATTGTTGTTCGCCTGTCATTTGTACTAGATTGATCAAGCTATCAACTCTGATTCTTGGCTGTATATGTGTGTCATGCGATCTATTTCGAAGATACTCTAGCGTGGTGAGCAAATTTGCATCGCCACGGCCATCAGCTTCGTCCTCAAGAACTTCGTCAAGATATTGATCAAGGTCCTCTAAAATAACTTCGCGAATTTTCATTAGCGTTTATCTCTGCCTACAACTGTTGTTCCGACAGCAGCATCAGTGGCAGCGAATTCGTCAGTATCTAGATCACTGCTCATGTCTGGCGCTGGCATTTCAGAACCGTCAGGCATTGCGCCCGGGGCTGCGGTTCCCATGGCCATTGGCTGAGCCACTTGCTCTCCTGCTAACGAACGAGCTGCATCGTCGGCTGTTGATCTAGCAGAACCAAGTTGTTGTACCATGTTGGCTAGTAATGGCTCAACTGCGGCTTTAAATGCATCAGCTTGTTCCATGCCAATTTGGTCACGAATGGTGTCTAGCAGCGCAGGCATTTGTTCGTTTTGCATTTTGCTTACTTCTTCGAGCATGTCCTGGATGCTGTCGACCATGTCCTTGGCAGCAAGAATAGCTTGACTCTTGCCCATTTCGCTTTCTGTAATTAGTTGCTGTTTGTTTTCAACCATCCAGCGATGCAATCCCTCGCGCACCATTAGCAGCTCCATGTACTTAGGATTCTTTTCTGCTACATGTACACCGTGGCTGTGTTTGATTTTTTCAAGGCTCTCAGTTAGGCCTTGAGCTAATACATAAGCTTTTGGAAAATTCAAGTTATCATAATCAATCTTGACCCCGAAGCGACTTTCCATAACTTTATTAATTTTTTTACTAGTTGGCTTAACGCCCATTTCAGTTAATCTCATAGTGGTTGTTTCCCAAAGTTTAAGTATTTAGCCGAAATTAAAGTTTTCTTCAAAATGTTCATAACGGACCTGCGCTGCAAAACAGCGTCTATATATCTATTTAATGCAATTGTGGATTTAAACTTGTTTTTGTTGCTTTGTATAGTGTACTTATAAAATGCAATATCATTGTTAAGTTTTCCCAATTGACGATCTAATTCTAAAATTTCTTTGTGCTCTTTTTTATTGCGCATTGCTTGTAGGCAATACAAAATAGCGTTTGATTTAGATATAAAATCATGCACATGCCGTCCATCGAGCTGCTCAACAGTCCAACAGTGCTTGTCTTGGCCAGTAATAATAAATCGGCCAACAAAAAACCCGTAGTTGCCATGCGGTATAACTACGGGTTGATTTATATACTTTTTGAGCTCTTGTCTAGTCCAATTTTTGATATATTTTGTACTAAAATCTACAAATACTTGTTGTGCCTTAACAAATTCAGATTTTTTTTCTATAGTAGATTTTTCCATTTTCGTTTTTTCTAAATAAAACATCCTTGTTCACTAGCTGATTTGCCACTAATATTTGGCGTTCAGACATGTCCACTTTGGCCATTTGTTTATTTTCGTCAAAGTTTCCTAACACATCTGCTTCTTCGTTAGTGATTGGGATCCTAATTTTATTTAAGAGTTCTACTATTTTCATTATTATTTTAAAACCAATTGTACAATGACCATTATTAACCCTGACATTAACGCTACCCCAAATGCGGTGCCAATGGAAATCAGCTGACCGGACGTTTTTGATGCTGCGTCGGCTGTTGATTCCGATAGTTTCGTGCGTATGACCACGATGTTTTCTTCCATGTTTGTCATTCGCTGTTCAAGTTTATCTAGCTTATTTTCCAATGCCTTGTATCTTTCAGCACATAAATCCACGTGCGCGCCAAGGTTAGTTCTTTCACTTTCTGCCATTTTGTTCTTTCAATAAAATTAGAGGGTTCTGTGTTATTGCCTAGATTATGTGCCATAAGAATTGCCTTAAATGCCCGTGATTCAGATAGTATTTAAGTTTATTCGGCCCTTCATAAAATATATGTTTTTTATGGCGCCGTAAGGATAAAAAATTGGTAGCATAAATCTAGCAGTTTCTTCAAGTCCACAGATAATTGGTACTTTGGCAAATGCTTGATCCAACCCTGCTACTGGGTCATCGTCTAATAAAAAAACATCTTCGTGTTCGACGCCAAAGCTAAAAAACCAAACTCGTTGTTCGCCGAAGTATATGTCGGGAAAAATTGTTGTTTCGTCAACTAATACTGTTTTGCAGTATGGGCCTTCAATTAATAAAGGTTGTGATTTGATTCCTATGCATTGTAATACTGTTTCCCAATTGCGCTGTTGATTTCGTTCCAGCTCGTCATTGGCTGTATGTCTAACAACCCCAGTGGCAGTGATATCAACAAGTGTAACGCCGGTATAAAAGTACATATAGATATTTATGGTCATAAAAAAAGCAGCCATCTGGCTGCTTTCTTTACAGCTAGTTAAAATTAACTTACAACAAATGCTGTTCCGTTTGTAACTGTTGTGCTGGTTAAGTTTGCGCTATTGATTGTACCAAGCGCTCTAATAGCAGTTTGTAGTACACTTGCATCTGGGGCTTGCATACCGTCAACAACTGCGTGAATCTTGCCATCACTTGCACCAGAGTAATAAACTAATAGACCCTGACTGATTGTACGAATAACTGCTTCGAAAGCTTCGTTAGCCGCATCGTCTTGGCTGCTTAAATCTACACCAGTTTCGATCAAATATAACTTAACGCTTTGACCAACTTGGCTGTATTGGATACCATTTAATACGCCAGTTAAACCTGCAAAGTTGTAGCCTGCGCTACGATCAATACCAATTGCCATTTTTTTCTCCTAAATTGTTTGCGTTACCGCATGTTAATATTTATGTTGGCCACAAAAAAAGCAGCCGAAGCTGCTTTTTTGTAATTGTGTTAACAATTAAGCAAACTTGATACCACCGGTGGTTGTAACAGTTGCTAGTGCAGGGAATACGTTACCGTATGCACCAATGTTAGCACCTGGTGTACCGTTGTGGCTTAGTGTGCGAATAACAGTTTGTAGGTCAGCTGCACTCCATGCACTACGCTCGGTGATAACACTTAGCTGTGCTGTTGCGCCTGCTGCGTCAACTTGGTATGCTAAAATAGTAGCGTTAGCACTGATAGTCTTTAATAAAGTTGTTACCGCTGGGTCTAGACCTGCGCCGCTTGGTGCGCCTAGTTCAGCTGCTAAGTTAGCAGTAGCGCCTAGTGTAGTAATTTTATAAGCCTGGATTGGGCTGTTGATACCAGTGTTGATGATTTGTGCATTTGCATTTTTGGTGTAGCTATCACCAACGTTGTTAACGATTTGTGTGTCGCCGCTTACTCTTTGGACTCCAATTGCCATGTTATTTCTCCTTAATAATTTGCGTTTACCGCATGTTAATATTTATACCAAAGCGGAAAAAATTATAGTCTTCCTTGTATATTTGCAGTAGAAAATACTCCACGATTTACTAACTTTATAAATCCACTTGGTGTATTAACTACAAAACCTTCGCCTTTTGGTATCCCGTTAACATATTGTTCTACGCCTTGTACTTGCGGCTCCAATTGTTCCAAAATAGCTAGTTTTAATGCATAAATTGCAACATATGCAGCATCCATTGCTTCCATAACAGGTCGATTTTCTTCTGCCGCAACAATGGCAAATTGTGGCTTTGTTATGTTGTTGGTTAACCAATTGGCGTCAACTGCTTGTCCTGTATATTTTCTATTATAATAAGTTTGCAGTTTAGATATAGTTGTTTGTGTTAAGCTTTCTAAAAACACATCACCATTTAACTGTGCAAATTTTTGCACTGCTGCTCGTGCTGCTTTTACTTGACGAACAGGTTCACGAAGCCTGAACTTGGTGCCCATGGTCCCGGTTAATACTGTGATATATTGATTAGTGCCAGTTAATCCGCCCAGGCCTTGCATAGATGTTTTGTTAGCTAATTCTGTACCTTTTGATGTTTTTTCTACATCAGTACCAACAGTGTGTACCGCTATGCCAAACGGCCTGCCTTGAATTTCTTTCCCCACTGAGCTATTGGTTTTTACTTTATATTGTACACCATGGGGGTTGGCTTGGAAAACATAATATCCCTGCTGGTCTCTTAGCGGTTGAGTCCACATGACATCACCTTGAACAAATCCTTTAAAATTTGCAGGAACTATACTTGCCACAGCATCAAACATGTTAGCTAATGCTTGACCAACCTCCATGTTCTTGCCGTGTTGAGCGTAAAAATTCAATAACTCTTGTCCTGAAGTCACTTGGCCGCCCGGCATCCCAATATATTCTTTGTAATTCATGGTAAAGATGCCATCGGCAGTGCGGCGCCCAAATATAATTGCTGGGCTGCCGTCCCATTTAATGCTTACTATATTAGGGTTAGCTACTGCGGCAAGCATGCCAGCAATCGCATCATTGGCCGCTTGACTACCATTAAGAATAAAATCCTCAGGATGTGGTGTGCGAATTCCTTCTGTTAAGGTGGTAATAAACTCTAATAGCATTAGGCTAACTTGTCCGTGTAGTTTCTGAACCAAGCAGCAGTGCCCGGTAGTGGCGCTGACTCTGGCAATTCAATATTACTTGTTGCTAACGTTTCTCTTGCTGCGGCAATTAATTGTTCGTAATTTGGGTTGTTTTTAATAGCGTCAATAATGTCATCTGCACTGTTTAATTTGCCAACAGGAATACCAGTTACTTTGCTTAACACTTGCGGAGACTTTCCATTTTCTATAGTGGTATTGCTTACACGATCCACTAGACCATGCTTGTAGCTCCACTTTAGGCTCGGGTGCAGGGCAGCAACAATACTAGCAAGAATGATGTGTCTAGACATGCCGGTTAACTTACTGCCTTCAGCAGCACCTGCCATACTAAATGCCTGCCATTTGGGTTCACCAAACATCAAATCTGCTTGAACAAATCCATTTGCAGGATTGCCAGCAATGGGTGTCTTTACGTGTACACTGTCGCCGGATTTTTTAATATCTGTTTTAGCAACACCATTAGCTAGTAGTGTGTTAATTAAGGTATTTTTATCTAATTTTGATTCGTCTACAGCCAGATCAAGATCGCCCGATGAGCTTTTACGACCAGTGGTCCCGAGCCATGTTTCAACGGGAAACTGTACTCCCGATACCGACTCTAACCAGTTAATTGTTGCAGGAACATCCTGCTTATTAATTCGTTGAGTTAGCGGCTGTTTGTCTGATCCCTTGAATACGTTACCGCCTTCTGATAGATTATGCGCCATTCTTGCTTCCTTTGCGCTTGAATCCCTTGACCCCTTTGGTTTGTGTTGGGTCAGCGAACGGTTTCTGCATAGTGGGTTGATACATTTGCTGAGTCTGTCGTTGTGTTGTGGCCCGCTTTTCCAATTGCGCAACAGTAGTCGGATCAGTGATTTCTTGGCCTGATTCGTTACGCCACACATTGCCAGCTGCTGGATCTTTTGTTATGTAACCGTAGCCTGGAACATTTACTTGCAATGGCGGGAGCGATTGCGCTGCAACAGGTGCTGTACCAAATACATCCCTTGCCAGTCTTCCCATACCAGCAGCGTGTTGAGATGATTTTTCTCTTTCTGCTGCTCTTGCAGCATGATACTCTTTCTTTTTTTGATTTTCTATTTCTTTCGCCAATGTGTCCTGTTGTTCTTTTGACAACCAACCGTACACACCCGGAAATACTGATTCTGGATTGTCACCAAATTTTTTGTGCGCTTCCCGAGCAATATCAAGATCTGTCATTTGAGGAGGTGATTTTTTAGCACCAACTGCTGGCCGAAGTGCTTGGGGCACTAGCCCTTTTGCAAACCCAGACACTGCTGCCTGAATTCCCGCTTCACTAATAATATCTTTAATCTTCACGTCGAAATCTCCTGACCCCACGAGTAAATTTAGCGGGATCTTGGGCACGAATGCTGTTCAGTAATCTACGCTCTAGTTCTGCTGCTTGTTCAGTATCGTAATTTTCTTTGATATAATTAATCAAATTAATGGCGCCTTGAATCACGTGACTGGCACGACTTTCCACAAGATTTTCCCTATCCTTAGTAACAGGCATGTGGGTAAGTTCATCAAGTATGCTACGAGTTCGCTTTTGCAAAATTTACTCCGTTACTAGGTATTTATTCTGTTTTTGTTTTTAAACTAGCAAGCATTTGTTTCAATTTTGTACTGTCAACATTGGCTTGTACTTTGCTTTCAATGTTGAATCCTGCTTTTGGGGTTGCTTTGACAAACGGAACCGCATTGCTACCTTCAGTGGTAGTACTACTCTTGGCTTTGATTTGATCCATAATTTGAGTGCCGGTACTTCTGAACCCACCTTCGTTATTGTCGCCACCTGCGTCGGTAATACGCATGGTTTCGATATCGTACTCAAGATCTACTTTTTGCCCAACACCAGTACTACTACGCGATTTCATACACTGAATTTGATACTTGCCACGTTCGCGCATGGCTCTACTGGTGAAGATACCAAACACGTTGTCTGCTGTGTTAATTTTACTAATACCGCCACTGATATGACTATGGTCAAATTCAATTTCTTCAACTGCACTACGGTTCAGCTGAGATGCTGTAACCATTAGCACGTTGAGTTCTTTGGCCAAGTTACGTAGCTCTTCTGATACATATTTGTCTTTGACAAACAGATCGTTGGGACTGACTTTGGCGCTCACTGGCATCAGCAAATCCAAGTAGTCAATCATCATAAAGTCCACCCGGTGCCCTGTTTGAATTTGATATTCTTTCAAATACGCACGAATGTCGTTGATGTTGCTTTGTGCTGGTAATCCTTTAATTTGATAATGCCCGGACTTTTTACTAACCAGGCGAACCTTCATTGTAGTAGTGTCAACATCCTTGCGAATGTCTTTGGTACTTGTGCTAGTCAACATTGCATCAGTACGCAAACCAACCAGTTCCTCGCTAAGTTCAAGCGTGATATAAACACCGCTTAAGCCTTGTTGTAACCAGCTGAGTGCAATATTCATCATGACCAAGGATTTACCTGAGCCTGATCCACCGGCAAAAATGTTGAGTTCGCCACGGCTGAATCCACCATATAACAGTTTGTCCAGCTGTGGCCACCCGGTACTTACTTGTCCACCACTATTAAAGTATCGATCAATACGTGCTTTGGGGTCTGAGAAATAATCTGTACCCATGTCTTTGGTAAGACTGATATGTACTGCATCTTTGATCAGTTTTTCAACCGGGTCATATTCGCCTTTTTCAATCATGTCTGCGGCTTTGAGAATAGCCCGCTCAAGTTCTTGCCTGCGACTGAAACTTTCAAACTCGGTCATGAACCATTCTTGATGCCCGTCTTGCATGTCGGGCACTTCACGCAAGGCCACTCCTGTAGTTGCTTGAATTTGCTCTCTAGTGGGCAAAGCTTTAAAGCTATCGCTGTGTTCTTTTACAAACTCGGCCACTGCCCTAAGACTGCGATCAAAGTTCTCCGGGTTGTAAATGTTTTGCACACGCACATACATGGTTGCGTCTTGCAACATCATCTCTAGAAAAAGTTTTTGAATGTCTGCGTTATAATCTTTTGTCATTGTTAACTATATAGTTTTTTCTTTTTGAGTTCAATTTTTAATCGACTGGTTTCCTTGCCTTCCAGTATGCATTTTAATGTAAAAAGTTTTCCGTATTTGACCACAGCTTCATTGATATCTTTACAAGTTTCCATCCATACAGGAAAACTAACAGTCCATCCGGCTTCTATTGCACGATCAATAAGTTTTTTTCCTGACCATGTTTTCTTGCCAGTGCGTTCATCTACTTTGATATCAAAGTCGGGCACCACAATGACTTCGCGCTGCAATCTATCAATTACATCAACTTGTTGGTCTGATATCTCTGAACCACTGAGTGCTACACCGTCAATACTCATGGCATCAAACGGCCCTTCGCATACAACAACAAATTTGCTGTTAGCATGTTGATTGTCAATGTTAAACACTGTATCAGCAGGATGACTGCTCCAATACTTGGGCTTGATACCATCTGTAATTGCTCGGCTCGTATAGCCTATTGTCTTACCTTGATAGTAAAATGGAATAACAATTCTGCGATGTAAATTATATGCTTCTTCAGGGGTCCAGTAAAATTTATATTTGTTTGTGTCTATTGCTCTGCGATGTACATATTCTATTGCTGCCAATAATTCAGCAGGTACATTGTTATAGTCGCCAATGCTGTAAAAATTTGCCAGTTCAACAATGTCTCGTGCTTGGTCAGGCAACGATCTTGCTTCATAAACAATCTCTTGGTCGGGTTCTTTGGCCAATTCCTCAGGAGCAACTAGCTCTTTGAGTCTAACTGCATCAATTACTAGGCGCCGCACAGTTAGATCATCTGCACCTAACCATGCCAGTAACTTACGAAACTTAAAAGTTAAATGTCTGCCCGGGATGAAACTGGCTTTGAAGCCGCAGTTAAAGCAATGATAACTTACCGCGCCTGCATTAATTTTTACTCCACCGCGACCTCTAGTGTCAGCAGATTCGCCGTTATGTGTACAGCAAGGTGCGTTAAAGCTTGTCCAGCCATTCTGACCCGTTTTTTTCCGAGCAGGAAGTAACTGTAAAACAGAGTCTTGTATAGTGGTCAGCATCACAGTATTATATACTAGAATGCGCAACAACTCAAATAATTTGTAAGTTTGCTATTTGAATTGTCTGGTAGGAAATCCTGTTAAGGGGCAGGGTCAAAATAGGCCGGTAATACTTCAAGATCAATTGGTGCAGTCCAATTATCATCCATGTACACAGGACGAGCAACGTTGCCCACATTCGATACGGTCTTTAGTGTTAACCAATAGAATCGCTGGTCCAGACTAGTCACTGCTGCATCAGGTATAGTAAATGTGCCATGCCCTTTGACTTGATCTGTGTATGTAACGGTATAACTGTACGTTGTCACTTTATTCAGCGGATCCTGAATTTCGGCTCGTAAGGTGTATCCGGTTAAATCAACTGGTTTTTGGTCCTGATTGAGAACCACAAGTTGTATGGGATTGTCTATTCCTTGATAAATTTTAATAGGGCGGCTGTACACGACTCTGTTCCTTGGTGTAAAAATGCTCTGGTCCCATATTTGGACCGTGACTGTATTTGGATATAAATAAGCTTGGATTTGCATTATCATGTATTTATTGAAAAAATGGTTGAACCTGATTACACAGAATTATTAAAAAAATACCCGTTCTTGACCTATCTCGTATATGGCGGCAATGAGTACATAGGCGTAATACAAAATCTAGACGAAGTTATTACTACTATCTACGACTACGGTGCTCTAAGAACTTTAGAGCAAAAACAACAGTTTTTGGAACTGGCAGAAATGTGGTGGTGGGAAAGCAATCGGTTAATACCAATCAATGTGTTTTTGAAGGCAGAATGGACGCCATTTAGAGCTGTTATTAAAACAATGAACAGCAAAGATGTAGAAATTAAATTTGGCCCGCAAGTGAGCCTTAAAGAAATTGCTGCTAAGCGCAGCAAAAGAAGATCAATTACTCTTGTTCGAAAGCTTGGGTAATTATTGTTCGTAAAGACTGTGTACGAACTGAGACATTCGTGCGCTTAATCTACGCAGTACGGGATTGTTGTTATCCCACCCGCCAAAAACAACTTCAGCCAGCTGACTATCTTTTAAACTTTCCTGTCCAAATTTTAACGCACGATTTAGATCTGTAATCTTATTGTGCTTTAAATCCGTTTCAACTTGATGCAAGATTTGTGTAAAGTATGCGTTAATTTCGCTCTGTGTGCTATCGGGTTCGCCTTTGATGTGTTGCCGTTGATAGTAGCGTTCTTGATTAAAGTTGTGTGGCTTTTTGCTAGTGCTAGCGTCACGCTGAATACGATCTAGCGCATGTCGTATTTCGTGTGCTAGAGTTTCTGTCATCCAACTTCGTAGTTGATCTGGATTGTTGCGATACTTTGTAACAAAGTCAACATTTAAAAATATAATAAGCGAACCGTCTTTGCGACGTCCTGCTACTGCTTGCTGTCCGCCTTCTATAGGTTGAATCCAAACCTGAGTTTCACCAAGTTTTTTGTACAAGGGATTGTCTGTGTTTGCCAAGGTAGGGTTGCCAAATGCTAATGTTTGTAAGTATGCACTTGGCCATTCTTTGTCACTCGTGGGTCCAAACAAACTAGGAGCAATCATAACCTTCCACATATCTCCTGTGGTTCTGTTGGCCATGGTTCTAGCAGCTTGATTAATAACGTGATCGTCTTGTACTGTTTCTAGTAAAATTTCATTAATACGCATCAAGTATTTAGCAAATTCATGTTCACTGCTACCAAGTGAGCGTACCCAACAGCGTGTGCTTTTTTAAAATAGTAGCTATCGTCTGTGGGCCGATCCCAGACTGTTTCTGCAACCTCCTGCCAAGTTCGTCCAATTAAGTGTCTCTTTGCTGGGCGGATGCAGGCTAAGAACATAGCAAGTCTTGGTATTGTGTTTACAGCTTCAGGCATCTTAATAAGAGTATCATAATGTGCGCCTATATGTATCAATCGAGCACAAAATTCTGGATCGTATAATCTATCCCACGCAGGCTCTTGCTGCATTAAATGTTGCAAGTGCTGTTCGCTTTTTATTTGCTGATATAGTCCAACATTGAGAATGTCCAGTTTAATATATCCGCGCTCCTCGGCTGCTTCGTAGTCTAAACTGGACTGCCCCGTAAAAGGGTCAACTGGAATAGGTGTAAAGTATACTCCGGTGTTGTGTTTGGTAATTTTGCCGTCACGAATAATAGAAGCTGCGGTATGCTCAAGAACTGATAACGCAGTTTCTCTATTTGCTACATCAATATCAATATCCGACTTAAACTTCATAGTCCTGCCTCCCGGAGTACGTGCTTGCACCACTCTGCATCGGCTACATAGTCCTGAAAACGATTATTCCAATAATCAGGATCGACCCAATCAAGAACAATGGCCAAAAGAACTTCGTCAAGACTTTCGAGAAACTCAATGCCACTACTGCAATTATAGACAATCCAAGGACTAATGCGACCAGTGGTAATATGATGACAAATCCGATTATGATTACCGTACTTAAAATAATGGCTAAAGCTAGCAAGGCCAGTATCTCCACTGGCGTATTCTTCCATTGTTTTGAGACCGCGCTCGAGTGCATCTTGGACTGCTTCCTTTTTAATATATTCATGTAGCCATTCCTCGTAGAAACTATCTTTACACCAGAAATCTAGTTTCTTGTTGTTTTTCAATAACCAAGTTGTAAAGCTAGTACTATTAATGCAGCGAACAGAGACCATGTATCTACCGAACCGAACAAAAGCACTATAATACGGACTTGCAACAAAATCAGCATAGCTTTTAAGCCGTGCGCTACCTTGTGTAGTTTCGTAGAATTGTAGATATGCTCTAAGTCCAAATTGAACTCCGGTTTCGGTTTCCTGCTGCCAGCGACGCTTTGGCTCACACAAATGTGCTGCTAGGGTACTTTCTTTTCTAAATTCCTTGTTGCAGTATTTACATTTATAATTCTGCTTTGATTCGTTTGTCATCCCATCCATGTTCTTTAGCCAATTGTTTTAGCTCTTTTACATCGTTGATTGTTGCAAGTAATTCTAACTCGTCTTCGCTATATGTAGGGTATATCTGTCTTAAAAATTTCACTGCCTTGTTGTTGCTGCCTTCGCGCTTTTTTTGTTTGATCCAATCGTGTCGAAAATTTCCCATCCCCGGACTTACTGTAGTCGATAGTAACCACTGTAGTTCAGGATGCCTGCTTAACTCAAAAAAGTGTTTGTTCAAGTTTTCGTTACATGATAAAAGATAATACTGCTGTAGTTCTGCACTACCTTGCACACTTGATCCCCACCGAATCATAAGAAAGGTACTAAACTTTTTTCGTTCTTCGTCGGTGAGCTCACGGTAAAACATTCGATCTTTTGAATCAAACGCTCGCATTTCGTTGGCTATGTTTAATTTATCGCTCATACCGGATGATGTTGAATTGGTTGTTCTTTTTTACTTAATTCGTATATTACTTTAACACGATCCAAGGCATCCTGTAAAGCAGGATTATGTTCAGCTGCTTCAAGTATTGGAATCCAAGAATCTGATAATTCCATTCTGCGTCGATTAATGTCTAATGCGTATTCTTCACCAATTAATATTCGTTCGGACTCGCCAATTTTGCGGGCATATGTTCGAGCACCATCACGCTCGTACACATAAGTGGCATCGGGCTCTAGTCTTCCCATGTTATCACCAACATTTTGAATAATCTACCACTTCACTTTGTCTAGAAATGTCTTTAACAAAGTAAGCACACAAGGGTTTTTGTGTTCCAGTCTCTAATGGTACCGCCAGTAACTGACCAGGTTTGAGTTTGGGAAAATACCATTTTACATCTTGATAGATGTCAATGATTTCAATTTTGGCAAATTCAGGTTTGAAACTGGTAATAGGATTAAAGCAAAACACGCTAAATCCACGGTCATTGATACTGGTCAACGGCACCACTTCTAGATCTCCAAGATCAGGTTCGCCAATTAACACATGCCAGTCCACTGGCATTTTGATCACGTTGTCCCCTATGCGTAACACCAGTGCAGGACTGTTAAAACTTTCTAAAAAGATTAACGGAATATAAAAATAATCCGGAGATCGTGAATCAGAATTATCAAGTACAGCGAATCTTAAATCTTCAATTTCGTCTGGTACTTCGTTGAGTTCGTATGCCGTGTTTTCTAGTGTTAGTATTCTCATTGTTGTTGTAAAAGTAAGATTGCTGCTTTTTCCTGTGTCACAAAATCCGTATGAAACGAGTATGGCTCATTGGGATTTTTTCGTGCATGTTCGTAAATGCAAAAATTTCTTGGTAATACCTGATACTGAATATTGTTTTCTTTTAACTGGCTGTACCAGTAGCCTAACGCCCACTCATCAGTTAAACTTTTAAGTGTTTGATCATACATGTCTGCGAAATATCGTTTAACTGCTTCTCTACGATGTTGCGGAATGTAATATTTGTCTTTTAAATCCTCTTCTTCGCCTATTAGGGTAGGAATAGTATCACTAATATAATCGCCGTTACGAAATTCAAGCAACGACAGATTGTGTATAATTTCGTCTGTGATTTTTAGTTCTGTTCGTGCGCTGTCTGTTGTTCCAATTATTACACGACTAGGTCGCAGGGCAATAGCTTCTTTGATTTGAAAACAAATATCAATATTTCCGCAGCCTGGTTTGGCCAAACTAAACGCACCTATGAGTTCGCTAAAATGGCGACCTGGTGCATTTGCTTGGTCTTTTGCCATAAAACTATCACCACAAACAATTGTACTCATTGCCACTCGGCCTTTTCGACTGTAAAAGGATAGTTGGCTTCTTTGTAAAAAGCTTTTCTTTTTGTTAAATGTCGTTTTGCGAACTTACAGGTGGATGTAATATCCCAGATTTGGACGAAGTCTTTATCCGCAGCTTTACGAATACCACGTCCAATACTTTGTATAACGCGAACAAAAGATTTGCCAGGCTCAATGAGAACAAGATTAAAAATGCGGGGAATATTAATACCAACAGCAGCAACGCCGTAGGTAGCGATGATAATTTTGTTGGTTGACTCTGCCACTTCATCATATTGTTCTTTCCTTTCGGTGGCTTTTGTTGCTCCACTAACAAAAGCTACATCTGGTCTGTCCTTGAGTAAACTAAACAAATTACTTAGTTCAATTTGTAGTAGTTTACCTGTTTCAACCCTGTCAACCAAAATCAGTGTATTACCACCATCTTTGATTCTATCAATCAGCTGGGCAATGTATTTAACTCGATCAGTGTTAGTTACTAGGTATTTGAGTTCGCTTTGATAATCTTTGTATTCTACATAGTCTGCCAGCTGAACAATATTCACATGACACTGCGCCAGGTGCCCAGCTTCTTGTAACGTGCTTGCAGTTAACTGTCCAACCACTGGGCCAATCATGCAAAAAATGCTTTGACGGGCATAATCTTCTTTGGGAATTGTACCTGTAAGTCCCCAACGAATTGGCACTCGAGCAAACGGGCCAGATAACAATGTCTTTAGTGCATCGGCTTTGGCTTGATGTGTTTCATCCACTATGACTGCAACTACACCTTCTAAGAATTCACCAATGGTAATTTCGGCTTCGCCACTCTTGGTGGTTTTGAGCATGTTGTTTAAGCTTTGCCAAGTGCAAATAGTGTGTGTACGATTGTATTCTTTACGATCACCAAAGTACACGCCAACATCTAATTCCATGTTAACAAAATCTTCTTCGGTTTGTGTGACCAAGCTCTTGTTGGGTACAATCACAATGCTGCGACCATATGCACTAATACCGTCAGCTAGTGCTGCGGTAATTACGGTCTTACCGGCACCAGTTGCTACTTCTTGTACGCATTGTGGATTGGCAAAGAAACGATTAATAATTTCAGGCTGATAGTCACGTAACTCCATAGGCTCGCCGGCCTTGGGGTGGCCTTTTGGCCACCGAATATGACTGTAACTTTGTTCGTTGACTTCTTGGAATTCAAAAGTAGTTCGATATTCTCTAGAATCTTCTACTTCGATGTTGTATCCCTGTTCATCAAGATAAGGAAGAATCTCAGGAAGCAAGTTGATATATGTAGTACCACCAAGATTGAAGAATGGTATCTTACCGTCCCACCGTCCTAAACGCACAGCCGGCTGGTACCTGGCTCCAGGAATTTCGTATTTGTATCGTTTGACCAAGGCTGTTCTGGTACTTAATTCCAGACCTTCGATCTTTACATTGACTTCATCACTGATTATTAGTTTGGCTTGCATTAATTTCGTTTGCTGTTTTTGTTATTGTATACTTCGATTGCAAAATATACAACCTTTTCGGCTCGCTGTAACATCAAAGTTTTTTCGCCGCCGTGCATCATTCCTTGTCCGCTAACAAGTAAAGGGATAGGTTGGGACCAACCTGCCGTGTACTTATTAAAGTAAATTACTTTTTTATTCACCGTAACAAGTTCTTTTTTAAGGTCTCGGGCTTGATGTACATCATCGGGTTGAAAATATCGGCTCACAAAATTTTTGTACAGACGGCCGCTCATATCTGGTTCGTAAACGTATATTGGATACCGCCCAGTGACTTCAGCATAGCGCACTAGATCTTCATACACTGTATGATCAGGATCCGGGTTAAATTTGGATTCCTGTGCAGTCATTAGGTTACACACTCGAGGTGTGTACTTTGATGCAATGCCATTCTTGATAGCCTCGTCAACTGTGTATCCGTAAATTGCAGAGTTATCAACTAGCAAGTCAATGTTACTTGAATCAAAACCACAGTAATTACCAATGGCTTCTTTTAAACTACTGGGCGCATTTTGAATTGTTAATCCGGAATCTGTTTCAATTAACTTAATTTCATAAGGAGTGCGCTCACATTCAATTATTGATTGTAAGTAGGTTTTAAATTCGTTGTCTATTTCAAATTGATGATTTGTTGCAAAGCCGTTGGCTGCTACTACATTTGTTTCCGTGATAGCCAGTCGCCAGGCTTTGTTAGTGGAGTCAAATTGCCAAGATCCTTGGCTAATTTTTGATAAATCTCTTATATCGTCGATCAACTTTGTTTCGTACGGAAACTTGATCACAATACTGTTATCATCGATATAAAGTAAACGGCGGCGATCGATAGTTCTAATGCCAAGTCTAAACTGCGGAGTTTCAATTGGGCTAACATCAATCTCGAGCTTTTCCAATTGCTTACGGTATTTTAAAATTATTTTAACAGCCAATTCTGCCTGGCGATCTGTCAATGATCTTCCGCTTTGTGTGGCCGAGCTCATACTGGATAGTACTTGTACATCATATCTGGCCAGACTAACAATAGGCGATGTCGAATCAAACTATCCATAAACTTTGCCTGTAGCTGGATCGCGATCGCCATTGATCACTTCTAGATAATCTTCAACATACGGGAATTTTTTCATACT
>JACCEA011325216.1_pt1 | contig 22129 bp, 19 predicted proteins | sample 7449851 | NCBI WGS metagenome assembly JACCEA01 (sample SAMN15323453, study PRJNA562643) | freshwater metagenome | isolation source: river surface water | place: USA:Blue River Watershed | collected 2017-08-18 | reverse complement strand
TGCTGACTTCTGCCTGCAGGAACAAATCCTTGTACTTCTCCAGCAAGGGCGGCAACTCGTCGCGTCCTACGCTGCCGCCATCAAGCACCGTCAGCGGATCGCGGCCCTGATCGGCGAGATGCTCGATAAGGATGAAGCAGAATAGCGCCAGGCGCTGGGCGGTCTTGTTCACCTGTGCGCCCATCTGTTCGGGGACGAAGTAATAGAAGCCGCGGCTGTCGCAGACCAGCTCGAAGCCGAGCGACTTGAACAGCGCACGGTATGGGTCCTGCAGGTTGGACAGTTGGCTATACAGCTCCGGATCGCGGCGGCTGATGTGGTAGCCCTTGAACAGCTCGCGGAAGATCGTCGGCAGCAGGGTCAGTTCAGAGAGGTCGATATTCATCGGCGATGCTCACAGGCAGATCGTAGGGTGGACAAGCGCGCAGCGTCATCCACCGAAAGTCGGGCTGGTGGAAAAGGCTGTTGGCCGTTTTCCACCCTACGCATGGGGTGCACCTTGCAGTGCAAAAGAACTCAGGCTCAACTGATGCTCGCGAGTCAGGTAGTCGCGGCGCTGCAGGCGTTCGCGCTGGAAGCGGGCATCGCGCGACAGGCGCGAGAACCAGTACAGCAACTCATCGGTGGCCCCTTCGGGCTCCTGTTCCAACAACCAGAGCATCAGATCGGGCAACGGTAATGCCTGTTCGCAGCGCTCAAGCATTTCACGCGCCGTGCGTGGGGCGCGGGGCGGTGCGCCACGTCTGCTGGCACTGGCCTTGGGGAATTGTGTGGGTTTTGCTTCGAAGCGCGCCAGTGCATAGACATAGGCCTCGACCTGAGCGGCGCTGCCAAGAAAGTTGCTCTGCGGCCTGGAAAACAGCGGTAGTGCCGCCTGCGGCACGGCGTCCAGGCCCTTGCGGCGGATTGCTGCCAGGGCCAGCGCGGCGCCGCGGGTCACCGCATTGTGCCGGCGTGCTTCCTCGCGCAGCGGCAGTAGCAACTCGCGAGCGCGACGCAAGGTGAGCTGAGCGATGCCCTGCATCTCCAGAATGCGCGCATGGGTGCGCAGCAGCAGGTCGTCATCGACCAGTTGGCCCAGACGTTGCTGCTCACCGAGCAGCCGCAGCAGTACCTGCTCGACGCGCCTTACGCCTTGCTCGAATGCACCGTCGGCGGCCACCAGCTGGATCATCGGTTCGACATACTCGTCCCAGGTCGCCAGTACCTCGGCATAGCGCTGACGCAGCGGGATCTGCCGGTCGCTGGTCTTGGCCCGTTCGGCCACCCCGATCAGTGCCTGCTCGTCGTTGGCCAGTTTCTTCAGCACGTCGCGCACGCGCATGTCGAGCAAGCGCAACTGGCGGGCCAGATCCTGGGCGTCGCGTACCTCGAAGGCATCCTGGATGTGGCCGGCCAGACGCTCCAGGTGGCGCAGGTAGGCTTCGATCTCCAGGCACAGGCCCAGGCGATGCTCGCGGCGCAGATAGGCGAGAAAATCGTGGATCTGTGCATTCAACTCGAAGCGGTTGGGGCTCTTGGCCACCGGCACCAGAATGTCCAGCCGAATCCAGGTGTCGAGCAGGGCGGTTACCTCGACCGGGCTGCCTTCGGGCAATTGCAGGGATAATTGCTTGCGCAGTTCAACCAGGCTGAGGGTGCCCGCATCGAAGCGCTCGCAGAGCGGCTCAAGCAGTGCCCAATGTTCAGCGAGGGCGCGCAATACACGCTTGGGGTCAATCATCGGTGGAAAGCTGGTTGGCTGCCTGAGAAAAGCCCGCGATTGTACTGGATTGAGGTCGCAATGCGTGTCTGTCAGACGAAATGGCACAGCGGCCTTTCAGATAGCCGCGATTCACGCGACAATTCACGGCAAGAGTCGTTACCGCGGCTGACAGTCTTAGTCCGGTGCAGTCGAGCACCCGCTTCGCAAGGAGTTTTTAATGAGCAGCAATGACCGCGTCATCATCTTTGATACCACCTTGCGCGATGGCGAGCAGAGCCCTGGCGCGTCGATGACCAAGGAAGAAAAACTGCGGATTGCCAAGGCGCTGGAGCGCCTGCGCGTGGATGTCATCGAAGCCGGCTTTGCGATTGCCAGTGTTGGCGACTTTGAAGCGGTGAAACTGATAGCCGATACCATCAAGGACAGTACGGTATGCAGCCTGTCACGTGCAGTTGAGGCTGATATCGAGCGGGCTGCTGAAGCGCTGCGCGGCGCCAACAGCGGGCGCATTCATACCTTTATCGCGACCAGTCCGATTCACATGCAATACAAGCTGCGCATGCAGCCCGATCAGGTGATTGCGCAGGCCGTGCATGCGGTCAAGCACGCGCGCAATCTGTGTGCAGATGTGGAGTTTTCCTGCGAGGACGCCGGGCGTTCGGAGATCGATTTCCTCTGCCGGATTATCGAGGCAGCCATCGATGCCGGCGCCCGGACCATCAACATCCCCGACACCGTGGGCTACGCCATTCCGCATCAGTACGCCGAGACCATGCGCCAGTTGCTGGAGCGCATCCCGAACGCCGACAAGGCTGTGTTCTCGGTGCATTGTCATAATGATCTCGGGCTCGCCGTGGCCAACTCGCTGGCTGCCGTGGTGGCCGGGGCGCGGCAGGTCGAGTGCACCATCAACGGTCTGGGCGAGCGGGCCGGCAACGCGGCGCTGGAAGAGATCGTCATGGCGATCAAGACCCGCGCCGACCTGCTGGATGTGCATACCCGCATTGAAACCGAACATATCCTCAGCGCATCACGTCTGGTGTCCGGGATCACCGGTTTCCCGGTGCAGCCGAACAAGGCGATCGTCGGAGCCAACGCGTTTGCCCACGAGTCCGGCATCCATCAGGACGGTGTACTCAAGCACCGCGAGACCTACGAAATCATGTCTGCCCAATCGGTTGGCTGGAATGCCAACAAGATGGTCATGGGCAAGCACTCCGGGCGTGCCGCTTTCCGTGCGCGTCTGGAAGAACTGGGTATTGCGCTGGCCAGCGAAGTCGAGTTGAACGCCGCGTTTGCCCGCTTCAAGGATCTGGCCGACAAGAAGCACGAAATCTTTGATGAAGACCTGCAGGCCATCGTGTCCGATGCCCTTGATGATGAGGCTCCGGAGCATTTCAAGCTGGTCACCCTCGAAGTGGCGAGCAAGACCGGCGAAGTGCCGGAGGCAAAAATAGTGTTGAGCGTCGATGGTCAGGAGCAAAGTGCCGGCTCGAACGGCTCCGGCCCGGTTGATGCCACCTTCAAGGCGATCGAATCGATCGCGGCCTCCGCTGCGGTATTGCAGTTGTATTCGGTCAATGCAATTACTCAGGGAACCGACTCGCAAGGAGAAGTCACGGTGCGCCTGGAAAAGGCCGGGCGGATCGTCAATGGCAACGGGGCTGATACCGATATTCTGGTCGCTTCAGCCAAGGCCTATATCAACGCCTTGAATCTGATGCAGGCCAGCGGCCAGAAAGCCCATCCGCAGGTGGCTGACGTTTGATCACGGAACTTCGCCGTCGCGCCTACCTCAATGCCATGCAGGTGACCAGCTGGTTGCCTGCTCAGGTGTTGCCGTTTGCTGCGCCCTCGCGAATTCAATTGCTCGCGGCAGATCTGCCTGCAGAGCCCGCCCCGGATTTACCCGCAGGTCAGGCAAGCTCCGCGCAGGTGACTGCCACTGTGGCGCCTATCTCCCAACCGCCTGTCAGCGCAATGCAGGCGCTGCGGGCGCGACTGGATCAGGCACAGCCGCCAGCAGCTTCACTGCCGCCAGTCTTGCCGGCAGTGCTGGAGGACAGCCCGGTCAGCACGCCCGCCGCGGCAGTGCCGCGCTTCAGTCTGCAGTTGTACCGCGCCGGTGCCTGCCTGTTGCTGGTTGAGTTGCCAACCGGTGAGGCCTTCCAGAGTCGTGATCCCGCCTATCTGCTGCTCAGGGACATGCTGCGTGCGGCGGGTTTGCCGGACAGCCCGCAGCTAGTCGGCGACCCGGTGCGTTGGCCTTTGCTGGCGGGTGGCAATCTGGATCAGGGACCGGATGCTGCCCGTGATTTCCTGCAAGGCTATCTGGTCGCGCGGATGGAGGATCAACCCGGCACGGCCTGTCTGTGGCTGGTGGGGTTGCCGGCCATGCGCCATGCCGGCGAGGTCGGGGCGGATATGTATCATCGTGAACTGCAGATCGAGGGGATCGGCTCGGCCTGGGCGGTTCCCGGTCTGGAGTTGCTGATGGAAGAGCCACCGCTCAAGGCTCCGCTGTGGCAGGCCATGCGTCGGCTGATGCAACGCTGGAAGCCAGCCAATGCTTGAGGACAGTATTTCCTTTCGGCCCATGACTGAGGCTGATCTCGAGCAAGTGCTCAAAGTCGAATATGCCGCCTATAGTCATCCGTGGACGCGCGGCATTTTTCTGGATGGCTTGAAGTCCTACCACTGCTGGTTGATGTTTGACGGTAGCCAGCAGGTTGGTCACGGCGTTGTACAGCTGATTCTCGATGAAGCGCATCTGCTCAATATTACGGTGAAACCGGAAAGCCAGGGCCTGGGTCTGGGGCTGCGTCTGCTGGAGCATCTGATGCAGCATGCGCTGGGACTCGGGGCGCGTGAATGCTATCTGGAGGTGCGTGACAGCAACGCAGCGGCCTACCGTATGTATGAGCGCTATGGGTTCAACGAGATTGGTCGGCGTCGTGATTACTATCCCGCTGTGGGTGGTCGCGAGGATGCTGTAGTGATGGCCTGTACGCTGTTGGACTAGGCTATCAATCAGATTCGGTGGCGCCTTCGGGGCGCCGGCAAGGAGTCAACGTGAATAAACTACTCAAGCAGGCGCTTCATCAGGGGCTGCAGCTGAACGAGCGCTTTGCCGCTTCGGCGGTCAATGGCTTTGACTGGATCTTTCGTCGTGGCGAGCTGGTCAAGTCCGGGCTGACGTGGTTCGACTACGCCTTCGTCGGTGAGCTGATGAAGGTCCGTCACTATGATTTGCGTACCGACGGGCGGATTGATTTTGCCGATGGCAGCAGCATGCCCATCGAGCAGGAAACCCACCTGATCCCCTTGCTGCTGGTGCCGCCGCTGGGAGTGATTGCCGATACCTTCGATTTGATGCCGGACCGCAGTCTGGTGCGCTACATGGCAGCCCGTGGCTTCAAGGTCTACATGATTGACTGGGGCACTCCGACCCGCGCCCATGCGCGCCTGCGTTTGCAGGATTACGCTGACCGCATGATGAATCAGGCCATCAATGAAGTGCTCAAGCACAGTGGTGCCAGGCAGGTTTCCCTGATGGGCTGGTGCATGGGGGGGCTGTTGTGTCTGATGCAGGCCGGGCTCAAGCGTGATGCGCGCATTGCCAATATTGTTACGGTGGCCAGTCCTATCGATACCCGTCAGGGCAGCGGTGTGATTGCCGGCATGGGGCGGGCCATCAATACCCCGGCCAAGATGCTGCGCAAGGTGACGGATTTCCGTCTGCTCAATATTGATCCGCAGGTTATGCATATTCCGGGATGGCTGACCACGCTGATGTTCAAAATGACCGATCCGATTGGCAGCGTCACTACCTATTGGGATTTGCTGATGGGGCTGTGGGATCGTGAGTTTGTCGAGACACATTCAACCACGGCGGATTATCTGAACAACATGCTGGCTTATCCGGCCGGCGTGATGCAGGACATGCTGGTGCGGGTCACGGTGGACAACAAACTGGCCAAGGGAGAAATCCGCTTGGGCACCAAGGTGTCGCGCTTTGCCAATATTCAGGCACCGTTGTATGTCTTCGCCGGCAAGGGCGATGCACTGGTCTCGCCTTCCACCGCCAGGGCGGTGATTGATCTGGTGTCCTCGACCGACAAGCGTTTCGAGGTGGCGCCCGGTGGTCACATGGGTGTGATTCTCGGCAGCAAGGCGCGGGAGAATGTCTGGAAAAGCTCCGCAGACTGGCTCGCCGAGCGCTCGGCACAGGAGACTACTCTTGCGCCGCTCAAAGCGCCGCGCAGGGCAAAAGTGACCACCAAGGCAGAGGCCAGGGCGCCGGCAGCCAAAGCTGCGTCCATGCCAAAGGCATCAGCCCTGCCAAGGGCTGCGGCGCCGAAGGTTGTCAAAAAGGCAGTCAGCAAGAAAGCTGCACCTTCAAAGGCCGGCTCGCCAACCCGAGTGCGCAAGGCAGCGGCCAGTCCTGCTTGACGGCTCAGGTGAGCCTGCTGCTGATCTGAACCAAGCGCTGTGTAAAGAATTACAGCGCACCGGCTTGCTGCAGTTCGGCCACTTGCGCCGCCGAATAACCCAGCCCCTGCAGCACTTCGGTGTTGTGCTCTCCCAGTGCCGGACCAACCGATTCAACAGCGCCCGGCGTTTCCGAGAGGCGGGGCACGATGCCCGGCATCTTGAAGGATTTCCCTCCGGGCAGTTTGGCGGCGAGAAACATTTCCCGGGCGAGAAACTGCGGATCCTGGAACATGTCCTCGGCCGAGAAGATCCGGCTCGCCGGAACCTCTGCCTTGCACAGCAAGGCCTCGACGTCGGTCAGCGGCAGACTGCAGACCCAGCGGTCGATGACACCGTAGAGCTCGTCGCGCCGAGCATCGCGACCGGCGTTGTCGGCCAGTGCCGGGTCCGCTGCGAGCTCATCACGGCCGATGGCGCGCATGAAGCGCTGGAAGATCGCATCACCATTGGCGCCGATCTGGATATGCTTGCCATCGGCGCAGGTGTGGATCGAGGAGGGTGTTATGCCGGGCATGATGTTGCCACTGCGCTCGCGGATGAAGCCGAATACATCAAACTCCGGCACCATCGATTCCATCATGGCGAATACCGCTTCATACAACGCCACGTCCACGATTTGCCCCTGTCCGCCATTGACCTCGCGCTGGCGCAGCGCCATCAGCGCGCCGATGACGGCCCACAGCGCGGCAATCGAGTCGCCGATGGAAATACCGGTGCGCACCGGAGGACGGTCCTCGAAACCGGTGATATAGCGCAGTCCGCCCATCGACTCACCGACAGCACCGAAGCCCGGCTGGTCCTTCATGGGGCCGGTCTGGCCGAATCCGGACAGTCGCACCATGACCAGCCTGGGGTTCAGTGCGTGCAGCACATCCCAGCCGAAGCCGAGCTTTTCCAGTACGCCGGGGCGAAAATTCTCGATCAGGATATCGGCCTCGGCGAGCAGCTTCATCAGCACTTCCCGGCCTTGCGGGTGTTTCAGGTTGAGGGTAATCGAGCGCTTGTTGCGCGCCTGTACGAACCACCACAGCGAAGTGCCTTCATAGAGCTTGCGCCATTTGCGCAGCGGGTCACCGCCATCGGGTGATTCGACCTTGGTCACCTGAGCGCCGAATTCGGCACAGATGCGGGCGGCGAAGGGGCCTGCGATCAGCGTGCCCAGTTCAATGACTTTGAGGCCGGCAAGGGGTTTGTTGGGTTGCGGCATAGGTGGTCCATCCATCAGGGTCTGCCGCTGACTCTAACCTGCAGCGGCGGCATCGGGTAGACTTGCCGCCTATTCCGCCAGTCAAGAAGCCTGCTAATGGCCCAGCCATCCACGACGTACAAAATCGAATTGAACCTGACTGATCTGGATCGCAGTATTTTCCAGAACCTGCGTTTCACTGTGGCCCGGCACCCGTCGGAGACCGAAGAACGTCTGGCTGTACGCCTGATCGGTTATGCGCTGTTTTATGACGAGCAACTGGCCTTCGGTCGTGGTCTGTCGGATGTGGATGAGCCGGCGCTGTGGGAGAAAAGCCTTGATGGTCGTGTTCTGCACTGGATCGAGGTGGGTCAGCCGGATGCCGAGCGCATCACCTGGTGTTCACGGCGTACGGAAAAATTCAGCCTGCTGGCCTATGGCAATCTGCGCGTGTGGCAGACCAAAGTGCTGGATGGGGTGCGCAGCCTGAAGAACATCAATGTGGTGGGTATTGATCAGGAAGCGCTGGCGTCCCTGGCGCTGGACCTGCCGCGCTCCCTGAACTGGAGCGTGATGATCAGTGAGGGCGAGTTGTTCGTCACCGACGAGCGCGGTCAGCACGAAATCCCTTTGCAGTGGCTGGCTGGCGAGCGCTGAATCCTTCCGTAGGGTGGAAAATGACCGCAGGTCTTTTCCACCAGACCTCCGTGGTGGAAAACGCTTCGCGGTCTTCCACCCTACGCTCAGAGGCTCATCCATGCGCATCGAACAACGTCCTGTACCCGCCAGCTTGCCTGATCTGGGTGACTTGCCACCCCTGCTGACCCGCTTGTATGCAGCGCGCGGCGTGCAGACCGCGGCAGAACTGGACAAGGGACTGGCCCGGCTGATTCCGTTCCGGCAACTCAAGGGCATTGATGCCGCTGTCGATCTGTTGGTGGTTGCGTTGCAGCAACGCCAGCGGATTCTTATCGTCGGCGATTTCGACGCCGATGGCGCGACGGCCAGCTCGGTCGGGGTGCTCGGTTTGCGTCAGCTCGGTGCAGTGCATGTCGATTATCTGGTGCCCAATCGTTTTGACTATGGCTACGGGCTGACCCCCGAAATCGTCGCGGTGGCCCTTGAGCGTGAACCAGACCTGCTGCTCACCGTGGATAACGGCATCTCCAGTGTGGAGGGTGTGGCAGCGGCCAAAGCTGCTGGTTTGACCGTGCTGGTGACAGATCACCATCTGCCTGGAGCGGAGTTGCCAGCGGCTGATGCTATCGTCAATCCCAATCAGCCGGGCTGTGCTTTTCCCAGCAAGGCGCTGGCGGGTGTGGGGGTGATGTTTTATGTCTTGCTGGCGCTGCGCGCCAGACTGCGCGAGCTGGGCTGGTTTAGCGCGCCGCGCAGTGAACCTAATCTGGGGGAATTGCTTGATCTGGTGGCGTTGGGCAGCGTCGCCGACGTGGTCCCGCTGGATGCCAATAACCGCATTTTGGTGCATCAGGGGCTGGCGCGTATTCGTGCCGGCCGTGCGCGCCCCGGGCTGCGTGCTGTGCTGGAAGTGGCGGGGCGCGATCCTGCGGGTATCAACTCCACCGATCTGGGCTTCATCCTCGGGCCGCGCCTGAACGCCGCCGGACGGCTGGACGACATGAGTCTGGGCATTGAATGCCTGCTCTGTGAAGACCCGACCATGGCGCGTGAAATGGCGGTGCAGCTGGATGAGCTGAACAAGGATCGCAAAAGCATCGAGCAGGGCATGCAGCGCGAGGCTTTAGCCCGGCTCAAGGATTTGCCTGTCGAAGATATGCCATTTGGTCTGTGCCTGTTCGAGCCGGACTGGCATCAGGGCGTGATCGGCATTCTGGCTTCGCGTCTGAAGGAGCGTTATCACCGGCCGGCCATCGCCTTTGCCGATGCCGGCAATGGTTTGCTCAAGGGCTCGGCTCGCTCGGTTTCCGGTCTGCATATTCGCGATGCGCTGGATGCCGTGGCCGCTACCCATCCGGGATTGATCAGCAAGTTTGGCGGGCACGCCATGGCGGCAGGCTTGTCTCTGCCGCAGGACAACTATGACGCCTTTGCCGCGGCATTTGATGCGCAAGTCAGGCGCCAGCTCAGTGCGGATGATCTGACTGGACGTCTGCTGTGTGATGGCCAGTTGGGGGGCGCCGAGTTTGATCTTGATCTGGCCAAGGCTCTGCGTCACGCGGGACCCTGGGGGCAGCATTTTCCTGAGCCGCTGTTTAATGGCGTGTTTGAAATCATCCAGCAGCGGCTGGTGGGTGAGAAGCACCTCAAGCTGGTGCTGAAAACGCAGTGTGGTACGCGGACGCTGGACGCTATCGCCTTCAATATTGACCGCGAGCTATGGCCAAACCCGAATGTGCGCTGGGTTGAACTGGCCTACAAGCTGGATGTGAATGTGTTTCGTGAGCGCGAAAGCGTGCAGCTGATGATCAGTCATCTGGCCGCGCGCTGAGGGTTGAGTTGCCTTCAGATCGATTCGGAACTGATGTTTTGCAGGGTTGCTGAGCCGTCGGCTACGGCGCGCTCACGCACGTCGTTCCAGCGCGAGAGCAGTTGCGGGGATTGCTTGCTTTTCTTCTGCGGCGAAGTGGACAGATAGATGCCTTCGTTGTTGAAGGCGTAGACCGGTAGCAAGTCTTTGCGCTGGCTGGCGGGTTTGATCTGCGGTTTCAGATTGTCGAGCAGCAGGGGTTCGCTGTCAGGTGTCGCGTAGTAGGCCAGAACCATGTGGGCCTGATTGCGTCCCAGTGCCTTGACGTAACTCAGGCGCAACTTGTTGGCCGCAACGCCCATGCGGGTGAGGGTGAAGAACTTGGCAATTGCATAGTCTTCGCAGTCACCCTGCCCGCGAATCAATGCTTCGGCGGGTGTTGCCCAGTATTCGTTGGCACCCCAGATGCGGCTGTCAGTGTCGTAGCGAATGGCGCGGTTCACGAAGCTGTTGACCTGTACCAGTTTCTCTTCTTCCGTCAGGCCCTGTCCTGCGCTGATCAGGTTATTCCAGCTGGTCAGGCGACCATCAGCAATTGCCCGGGACAGTGCGGTTTCTGTTGGCGAATCGATTTGCGCCGAACTGATGCTGCAGGTCATGAACAGGCAGGCAGCCAGCATCGTCTGCAAGAAATGCAGTGCCGTACGCGGTGCTGACGAGTTGTTCATTCCCATGGTCAAGGCTTCTACTGCAGGTTGTCTTTCTTCTTTGGTTCATCAACCTTGACGAACCTTTTGGTTATAGCGACATAGTACCGGCGCCAAAAACTGGTCGCTACCTTATTTTTCAGGCTAGTCAGAAATTTGCGAAGCGCATCAAAACCCCGTCGAATTGCTTGTTTTCAGGCGGTTTTTTGATTTTTACCGACGAGTGGTCAATTTTGCCAAAGAGCGTGCCGGCTAATTTTGTCGTTTACTGGCCGAATCGGCGTTATTTCGTGTCGTTAGGTAATATTTCATAATCGAAATTGCGTGCTAGTTTTCATTGTCCGAACGATCTAATAACGGGGAGATTGAGCCGGGATGAATGCATATCTTGAACACGGTTGTCGTGGGCGTTTGCGGGCCTGGGCTCTGGCGGCGATGGTCGGGATGCTGGCGGGATGTGCCAGTGGTGACGGTTCGCGCTTTGTGTCACTGACGCTGCAGGCTACCCAGGAAAATGCCGGCGCTATCGGGCAGGTTGCCCTGGTCGACCAGAGAGGCAGCACAGGCCTGGATTTCTTCATCAGCGGTGTACCGACATTTACACCTCGACCAGTCAATTTGCTGACCTTTATCTATCCGGGAAGCTGCGCTGCGCTGGGTGATAAGCCAGCCTATGCATTGAACAGAACAACCCAGACCACCAGGGCTGGCGGTGGCTGGCAGTTCTCCAGAACCGCGCCGGTTTCGCTGCAGGAGTTGCGCGAGGGTGACTTTGCGGTGGTGCTGCAGACGACGCCTGCCGGCCATTCGCTGATCATTTTTTGTGCGAACACCAATCCTGCAAGCGGCGGCGAGTAGCGGTTAAGTGCCGGGCAATGCTTCGCGGCTGCCAGCGCAGGCTGAGTCGGGTATACTCGCCGGCTTTTCCGTCTGTTCTACCCGCGAGTGCTGCCCGCCATGGAAATCAACCCGATTCTCAACCGTATCAAGGACCTGTCCGAGCGGACCCTGACCATTCGGGGGTATCTTTGACTACGATCACAAACATGATCGGCTGGTCGAAGTAAACCGCGAACTCGAAGACCCGAACGTCTGGAATAACCCGGAGTACGCCCAGAACCTCGGCCGCGAGCGCGCCCAGCTGGCGCAGATAGTCGAAACCCTGGACGACATGGCTGCAGGCCTGGCCGACTCCCGCGATCTGCTGGACATGGCGGTCGAAGAAAATGACGAAGGGGCCGTTGCAGACATCTGCACTGAGCTGGACCGGCTTTGCACGATTCTGGAAAAACTCGAATTCCGCCGCATGTTCAGTGGCGAGATGGATCAGAACAACGCCTATCTGGATATTCAGGCCGGCTCCGGCGGCACCGAGGCCCAGGACTGGGCCAACATGTTGTTGCGCATGTATCTGCGCTGGGCCGACAAGCGCGGCTTTGAAGCCACCATCATGGAACTCTCCGCCGGTGAAGTGGCGGGCATCAAAGGCGCGACTGTGCATATCAAGGGCGAGTATGCCTTTGGCTGGCTGCGCACCGAGATCGGCGTGCACCGCCTGGTGCGCAAGAGCCCGTCTGACCCCGGCAACCGCCGTCACACCTCGTTCACGGCCGTGTTCGTTTCGCCGGAGATCGATGACAACATCGAAATCGAGATCAATCCGTCGGATTTGCGTATCGACACCTATCGCTCATCCGGCGCCGGTGGTCAGCACGTAAACACCACGGACTCTGCCGTGCGGATCACTCACGTGCCGACCAATACTGTGGTCTGTTGCCAGAACGAGCGTTCGCAGCACGCCAACAAAGACACCGCCATGAAGATGTTGCGCGCACGCTTGTACGAACAGGAAGTGCAGAAGCGCAATGCCGCCTCGCAAGAGCTGGAAGACTCCAAGTCGGATATCGGCTGGGGCCATCAGATCCGCTCTTATGTACTGGATGCGTCGCGCATCAAGGATCTGCGCACCAATGTCGAGCGCAGTGATTGCGACAAGGTGCTGGATGGCGATCTTGACGAATACCTGGAAGCCAGCCTCAAGCAAGGCCTTTAAGCCAATAACCCAATCCTGTAGGAGCCAGCTTGCTGGCGATGCTTTTCAGGCGGATCGCCAGCAAGCTGGCTCCTACCACTTACTTCGCATTACACGTCAGGTAGACAAACGACCATGAGCGAACAACCACTGAACGAGCACGCCATCCACGAGGAAGAAAACAAGCTGATTGCCCAGCGCAAGGAAAAGCTTGCAGCCGTGCGTGAGCAGGGCAATGCCTTCCCCAATGATTTCCGCCGCGACAGCTACTGCGCCGACTTGCAGAATGCCAACGCAGACATGACCAAGGAAGCGCTGGAAGCCGCCGCTATTCCGGTCAAGGTCGCCGGGCGCATCATGCTCAACCGTGGCGCCTTCATGGTGTTGCAGGACATGACCGGACGCATCCAGCTTTACGTCAACCGCAAAACCTTGCCGGAAGCCACGCTGGAAGCGATCAAACACTTTGATCTGGGTGACATTGTTGCCGCTGAAGGCACGCTGGCGCGCTCCGGCAAAGGTGATCTCTATGTTGAAATGGCGGATGTGCGCCTGCTGACCAAATCGTTGCGTCCGTTGCCGGACAAGCATCACGGTCTGACCGACACCGAGCAGCGCTATCGCCAGCGCTACGTTGACCTGATCGTCAACGAGGAAGTACGCGAGACCTTCCGTGTGCGCTCGCAGATCATTGCGCATATCCGCCAGTTCCTGCGCGACCGCGATTTCCTCGAAGTGGAAACGCCGATGCTGCAACTGATTCCCGGCGGTGCAGCAGCCAAGCCTTTCGAGACCCATCACAACGCACTGGATCTGCCGATGTTCCTGCGCATTGCGCCGGAGTTGTACCTCAAGCGCCTGGTGGTCGGCGGTTTCGAGCGCGTGTTCGAGATCAACCGCAACTTCCGTAACGAAGGTGTCTCGACCCGGCATAACCCGGAATTCACCATGCTCGAGTTCTATCAGGCTTACGCCGATTACGAAGACAACATGGACCTCACTGAAGAGCTGTTCCGCGAGCTGGCGCAGCTGGTGCTGGGCAGCACCGATGTGCCATACGGCGACAAGGTTTTCCACTTTGGTGAGCCGTTCGTCCGTCTGTCAGTGTTCGACTCGATTCTCAAGTACAACCCCGACCTCAGCGCAGCCGATCTGACCGATATCGACAAGGCCCGCGCGATTGCGAAAAAAGCCGGCGCCAAGGTGCTCGGCTTTGAGGGGCTGGGCAAGCTGCAGGTGATGATTTTTGAAGAGCTGGTCGAGCACAAGCTGGAGCAGCCGCACTTCATCACTCAATATCCGTTTGAAGTCTCGCCACTGGCGCGGCGCAATGATAATGACCCCAGCGTGACTGACCGCTTCGAGCTGTTTATCGGCGGGCGTGAAATCGCCAATGCCTATTCCGAGTTGAACGATGCCGAGGATCAGGCCGAGCGCTTTATGGCGCAGGTGGCCGACAAGGATGCCGGCGACGACGAGGCCATGCACTTCGATGCGGATTTCGTCCGCGCGCTGGAATATGGCATGCCGCCAACCGCCGGTGAGGGCATCGGTATCGACCGCTTGGTCATGCTGCTGACCAATTCACCGTCGATCCGCGACGTGATCCTGTTCCCGCACATGCGTCCGGAACTCTGATCGGCTTGCCTGCCCTGCTCGGGCAGGCGGTTTAACGGCTTTTGTCCCGCAGCGACAAGCGCGGTGAGGAGGAATTGATGTATCGCAGCATGTTCCGCAGCAAAATTCATCGTGCCACCGTCACTGGTGCCGATCTGCATTACGAGGGCAGCGTCACCATCGACGCGGATCTGCTGGAAGCGTCAGATATCCTGCCCAATCAGGAAGTCGAGATATGGAACGTCACCAATGGCGAACGTTTCAGCACCTATGCCTTGCGCGGGCAGCCGGGTTCGGGTGTGGTGTGCATCAATGGTGCGGCGGCGCACAAGGCCAGTCCTGGTGATCTGGTGATCATTGCGACCTTCAGCTGGATGTCTGACGAGCAGGCGAAAAGCTGGGAGCCGACCGTGGTGTTTGTCGACAGCCAGAACCGCATTGCCGAGCAACGGGGCGAGCAGGCCGGTCAGGCTGATCTGGCCAAGGTTGTCTGGCAGTAGCCCGTGAGTTGGGTCATATTGCAGTCACCAACTGCAGTGTTGCGTTGAAGCCATCTTCCAGAGGGTCCGCCATATTGAGTTCCAGACCGGTAGCCGACGGTGCGTCTGAAGTAGCCAGTGCTCTGGCCGAGAGTGTTCAGTATCAGGGCCGCAAGACCAGCCGCAGAGGCAGCGAGCAGCGTCGTCAGGCCATTCTGGACGCAGCCATGCGCATTATCGTGCGCGATGGTGTCCGCGCGGTGCGTCATCGTGCGGTGGCTGCCGAGGCGGATGTGCCCTTGTCGGCGACCACCTATTACTTCAAAGACATCAACGACCTGATTACCGACACCTTTGCCCGGTTTGTCGAGCGCAGTGCGGCGTTTCTGTCTGATCTGTGGGCCAGTTCGGAAGCGGATTTGCAGATCATTGCCCAGGGTCTGCAAAAGGATGAAGAATCCCGTCGCCGGGTGGTCGATCACATTGTCGAGCGCGCCTTGCTGCATGTCAGAAACCAGTTGCTGGACAATCGCAATGGTCTGCTGGCCGAGCAGGCACTTCGTCTCGAGGCCTTGCACAATCCTGCTTTACGCGAGTTGGCGATTGCTCACCAGCAGATTCTCTCCAGCGGGGTCGATCATTTTTTTGAGGTGCTTGGCTCAAGCCGACCCCATGAAGATGCCCGCTTGTTGACGTCGATCATTTTGCGGATGGAGTATCAGGGGCTGTTGGTGGGCATTGATCATATCGACGTTGAAGAAACCCGCAGCCTGCTCAAACGCTATCTGTATCTGGTCACAGGCTTGTAGGGGCTGCCGGACCAACTGACTTTTTTGCGTCACAAGGAGATTGTCGTGAAAGCATTGCGTGGTCTGGTAGTCCTGTCCTTTCTTCTGCTCGGTGGTTGCCTGGTGGTCTTTCGTGAACCCCTGCCGGCCAATGAGCAGCCACCGATTGCCCTGATTGGCGAGTGGTCACGCACCAATGAGTGGGGCGAGCAGATGTTCCTGGATATCAGTCGCGCCGGAGACCTCAGCTTCAAGGCGCGCCTGATGGCGGGCAGCCCGGAGAATCTGGAGGGAGCCGAGGAGTATGACTTCACGGTCAATCACAGTGGCCGGCGCTGGTATTTCTCTACCCGCCTGCCCAAGCGTTTCGGTGACAGCTACGCGGTCGGCGGCTTTGAAATCACCGGCAACAACGAGCTGGTGCTCTACAGCCTGGAAGATCGCTATTTTGTCGAGGAGATCAAGGCCGGGCGACTGACCGGCAAGGTGGTCGACACCGCCGGTGCGCAAAGTGCATTGATTACCGCGCCCTCTGCGCAAGTGCTGGCATTTCTCAATGATCCGGCCAACTCCGATGGCTTTGTCGAGGCTGCCCGCTACCAGCGCAGCGCGGAGTGAGGCGGGTATGAGCACCCCCCGGCAACCACTTGAGTATCAACAGACCATCCGTGCCTTGTCCGAACGGATTGTGCAGGCGCAGACGCCGATCCGGGTGCTCGATGCGATCAAATGGGACGACGCTGTCGGCAAGGCTTTCCTCAAGGGCAAGGGTAAGGTGATGCCGGCGGTTGACCGCGCCTACTATGACAATCGCCCGCTGCCTTTCGATTCAGCCGGAAAAAAACTCGAATTCCAGAACATCGAGCGCGATATCACCCGGCAGTTGGGTCAGTTCAACCCGGTCGGGCAGATCATGCGGCGCATGTGCAAGGAATACCGCATGGTGATCCGCATGCTGGAGGCGCGCGGCACGGCGGATTTCGGACTGATCTCGCAGGAACTTTATGGTGCGGCCTCGGATGCGTTCCATGCCGGTGATCCGACGCTGGCCGATTTGGGGCTGATGCTCTCGGACTATCTGAACAACATCGATAATCGTGGCGATCTAAAGGACGAAGCCAAAACGCTGACTGCCAAGGATGCGGTGTTGCTGTTGCAGGAGCGCCTGGCGGCGGTGTTCGGTGATGAAACCATTCGCGTATTCGAGTCCGATGGGATTGTCGCCGATGCGGCTGCGGGGGCCGATTACATCAAGATCCGTTCCGATGCCCTGTTCAATTCCCGTGATGTGCGCGCGTTGGAAGTGCATGAAGGCATGGTTCACGTGGCCACCACGCTCAATGGCCTGAATCAGCCGTTCTGTACCTTTCTGGCGAAGGGGCCACCCTCCTCGACGGTGACGCAGGAAGGCCTGGCGATCCTGATGGAAGTCATCAGCTTTACCTCCTATCCCACCCGCCTGCGCAAGCTGACCAACCGCACCCGGGCCATCCACATGGCCGAGGAGGGCGCCGATTTTCTCGAGATTTACCGGTTCTACCGTGAGCAGGGGTTCAGCGAGCAAAGCAGTTATACCAATGGCAGCCGGGTATTCCGCGGTTCGACTCCCGACGGTCTGCCGTTCACCAAGGACCTGTCGTACCTCAAGGGTTTTATCCTGATCTACAACTACATCCAGCTGGCGGTGCGCAAAGGCAAGCTGGAGCAGATTCCATTGCTGTTCAGTGGCAAGACCACGCTGGAAGACATGCGTACCCTGCGTCAGCTGGTCGATGAAGGGCTGGTGGTGCCACCCAAATACTTGCCACCACAGTTCCGTGACCTGAATGCGCTGTCAGCCTGGATGTGCTTTTCCAACTTCCTCAATCATTTGAGTCTGGATCGCATCGAAGCGGATTACGCCAATATCCTGTAGCGCGTTTTGCAGATTGGCTGGCCAATCTGCGCAACCCGTCGTCGACAAAGTAGTCAGACTGGATGCGGCTTTCATCCCGTTTGAGCAAGGAGTTCCAGATGCCCAGTCCTACCCTTGAATATGAAATTCTTGGCAGCTCAGCGCAGTCGGTGGAAATCATTCTGGCCCCGGGCGAAACCGTGATTGCCGAAGCCGGGGCGATGAACTACATGACCGAAGGGATTCGTTTTGATACGCGCATGGGTGATGGCTCAACTTCCGGCGTGTTCGGCAAATTATGGGGTGCGGGTAAGCGCTGGATTACCGGCGAGTCATTGTTTCTCACCCATTTCACCAACGACAGCGGCTTCCGGGCGCGGGTGGGGTTCGCTGCGCCCTATCCCGGCACCGTGGTGCCCATTGAGCTCAATGCAGTCGGTGGGCGGCTGGTCTGCCAGAAGGACGCCTTTTTATGTGCGGCCTATGGCACCCGGGTCGGCATCAGCTTCAGCAAGCGCATCGGCGCCGGTTTCTTCGGTGGCGAAGGCTTTATCCTGCAGCAGCTTGTAGGTGACGGGCTGGCCTTTCTGCATGCCGGCGGAACCATCATCCGCAAAGACTTGCACGACGAAACCCTGCGTCTGGATACCGGTTGTCTGGTCGCTTTCAGCAGCACTCTGGAATACGACATCGGTCTGGCCGGTGGCCTGAAGAGCATGCTGTTTGGCGGCGAAGGGTTATTGCTGGCTACCCTCAAGGGCACCGGTACGGTGTGGATCCAGAGCCTGCCTTTCTCGCGTCTGGCCGAGCGTATCTATCTGGCTACCTTCAAGGCTCGCGAAGAAGTCCGTGCGGGCGGTCAGTAATGCGCCACGCGTTGATCGTGATCGTTACGCTGTTACTGCAGGCTTGCAGTGGTTTGCTGTTTTACCCTGAAAAGGGCCTGCCGCTGACACCGGCTGCGGCGGAGCTGGAGTACCGCGATGTGCAACTGACCACCGCCGACGGTGTGCGCCTGCATGCCTGGTGGCTGCCGGCCAAGGCTGGCGTGGCGCTCAAGGGGACAGTGCTGCACCTGCATGGCAATGGCGGCAATCTGGCCTGGCATCTGGGCGGCAGTTACTGGCTGCCGGAGCAGGGCTATCAGGTGTTGATGCTGGATTACCGGGGCTACGGGCGCTCCGAGGGACAGCCAAGTCTGCAGGGCGCGTATGCCGATATCGAAGCTGCCTTTGCCTGGCTTGAGGCGTCACCCGAGGTGCAGGGTAAACCGCTGTTCCTGCTCGGACAGAGTTTGGGCGGAGCCTTGGCGGTGCATTTTCTGGCCGAGCACCCGCAGCGGCGCGAGCAGTTGCAGGCGCTGGTGCTCGATGGTGTGCCGGCCAATTACCGCCAGGTTGCGCGTCACCTGCTCAGCGATGCCTGGCTGACCTGGCCGTTGCAGGTACCGCTGAGCTGGATGGTGCCCGAGGCAGACAGTGCCGTGTATGCCATGCCCCAGTTGGAGGGCTTGCCGGTGCTGATGTTCCAGAGTATCGATGATCAGGTGGTGCCGCTGAACAATGGCATTGCCCTGTATCAGGTCGCGCAGCCGCCCAGGGTGTTGCAGCTGACGCGTGGCGCCCACGTGGAAACTTTCAGTGAACCCGTCTGGCGCGAAGTGATGCTCGGTTTCCTGGAGGACCCTTCCGCGTTCAATGGCTTGCGCCGACTGGCAGAAGCGCCCCTGAGTCCATCATTACCATGACCATCTGCAGTTCGCGTCAGGGCTTGTTGTATCCTTGGCGCCCGCAACTCTGTTCTCAACCCTGATCAAGTGAATAATCCATGAGTGATGAACGTAACCCCATCCCGCTGATTCTTACCGGTATTGCCAGCATCCTGGGCACTGTCATGGTGCTCTGGTACTACGGCTATCTGCATTTTGCCAAGGAAGAAGATGCCCTGCTGCTCAGCGAGTTCACCATGCTCAAGACGGTCGAGGGGGTTGATTACAAGGTTTCCCTGCAGCCGGCCGACCAGATTGCCCAGTGCTTCGATGGCGTGCTGGTGCTGTTCGACATGCAACAGAAAGGCCTCAGTGGTGTTCTGGTGGATCGGCGCAAGCGCGCGGTGCGCTGTGTTGTTGAAGAGCAGGCCCCGGCCAAAGAGTGATGCGCTGTGTCTGGCAGGGTGATCTGGTCGCCCTGTCAGCGCTGTGGCACCTTCCGCCCATCAGCTACGCTGTGTTTTACCGTTCAGGGCAACGCTGAATCGGTTCAACGTGCAGTGTGGAGATAAGGCACATGGCGGAAATCGACGCGCGCTTGCGGGAAAATGTCCATTTGCTCGGGCAGTTGTTGGGCGACACCCTGCGCGCCCAGTTGGGGTCAGAGTTCTTCGACAAGATCGAGCGCGTGCGCAAGGGCGCCAAACGTTCGCGTCGTGAGTCCAGTGAGGGGACTGCACAACTGACGGCCATCCTTGACGGATTGGACAGCTCCGAGCTGTTACCCGTGGTGCGGGCCTTCAGTCACTTTCTCAATCTGGCCAATATTGCCGAGCAGTATCACCAGATCCATCGCCGGCGTGCCGGCGAGGCAGAGCCCTTCGAATTGCTGGCGCTGCCGGTGTTGCTGAACCGGCTGTTAGACAGCGGGCAGTCTGGTGAAGCACTGGCCAAGCAGCTCAGCGAACTGGAGATTGAACTGGTACTGACCGCGCATCCGACGGAAATTGCCCGGCGTACCCTGATCCAGAAATACGATGCCATCGCCGAACAGCTGGCCTTGCAGGATCACCATGACCTGTCGGCGCTTGAGCGCGAGCGCATCAACGAGCGTTTGCGCGGGTTGATTGCCGAGGCCTGGTATACCGATGAGATCCGCCGCAGCCGGCCGACGCCGGTCGACGAGGCCAAGTGGGGTTTTTCGGTGATCGAGCATTCATTGTGGCATGCACTGCCCAATGTCCTGCGCCAGACCGATCGCGCACTCCTGAGTGCGACCGGAGAATGCCTGCCGGTTGAGGCTGCCCCCATTCGCTTTGCTTCCTGGATGGGTGGTGACCGTGATGGCAATCCGAATGTCACCGCGGCCGTCACCCAGGAGGTGCTGCTGCTGGCGCGCTGGATGGCCGCCGATCTGTTTCTGCGCGATGTCGACAAGCTGGCCGCCGATCTTTCCGTGCAACAGGCCAGTGCCCGGCTGATTGAGCGTGTAGGTGAGTGCGCTGAACCCTATCGGGCCCTGCTCAAGCAGTTGCGCGAGCGTTTGCGGGCAACCCGTCAGTGGGCCGAGGAGGCCTTGAAGGCCGAGGTCGCACCCGGGGCCGAGGTCCTGCAGTGCAACCAGGAGCTGCTGGAGCCCTTGCAACTTTGCTATCAATCCCTGCATGAGTGCGGCATGGGTGTGATTGCCGATGGTGCCGTGCTCGATTGCCTGCGCCGTGCCAGCGCCTTCGGCCTGTTCCTGCTGCGACTGGATATTCGTCAGGATTCTTCGCGGCACGCGGCCGCGCTGGATGAAATCACCCGGCACCTGGGGCTGGGCAGTTATCTGCAGTGGGATGAAGCCGCCCGCATCGCGTTCCTGCTGCGCGAACTGGATAATCCGCGGCCTTTGCTGGCGCCGCAGTTCCAGGCCAGCGCAGATACCGCTGAAGTGTTAGCCACCTGCCGCGTGGTAGCGGCGGCACCTGCCGCTTCGCTGGGGTCGTATGTCATCTCCATGGCAGGCGCACCCTCGGATGTGCTGGCGGTGCAATTGCTGCTCAAGGAAGCCGGTCTGCAGCGGGCGATCCGTGTGGTGCCGCTGTTCGAGACCCTGGCTGATCTTGAGCAAGCCGGGGCGGCGATTGATCAGTTGCTGGGGCTGCCCGGCTACCGGAGCCGCTTGCAGGGGCCGCAGGAAGTCATGATCGGCTATTCCGACTCGGCCAAGGATGCCGGCACCACCGCAGCAGCCTGGGCGCAGTACTGTGCTCAGGAAGCCCTGGTGGCGGTGTGTCAGCGACATGGCGTCGAGTTGCTGCTGTTTCATGGTCGTGGTGGCACGGTTGGCCGCGGTGGCGGACCGGCCCATGCGGCGATCCTGTCGCAGCCGCCGGGGTCGGTAGCGGGCCGGTTCCGCACCACCGAACAGGGTGAAATGATTCGCTTCAAATTCGGTCTGCCAGGCATTGCCGAGCAAAACCTCAGTCTGTACCTGGCCGCCGTGCTGGAGGCTACTTTGTTGCCGCCACCCAGCCCGGAGCCGGCCTGGCGCGAGGCCATGGGAAGGCTGGCCCGTGACGGAGTCAGCGCTTACCGGGCGATAGTGCGCGAACACCCGCAATTCGTGGCTTACTTTCGTCAGGCCACGCCGGAGCTGGAGCTCGCCCGCTTGCCGCTGGGCAGTCGCCCGGCCAAGCGTCGTGAAGGTGGGGTGGAGAGCCTGCGGGCGATTCCGTGGATTTTCGCCTGGACCCAGACGCGGCTGATGTTGCCGGCCTGGCTGGGTTGGGAAACAGCACTGGAAAAGGCCTTCGGGCGCGATGAAATGCCGCTGCTGCGAGACATGCTGGCCCGCTGGCCGTTTTTTCGTACCCGTATCGATATGCTGGAAATGGTGCTGGCCAAAGCTGATGGCGCTATCGCTGCCTTGTATGACGAGCGTCTGGTAGCGGCAGAACTGCGACCGCTGGGCGGGCATTTGCGCGGCTTATTGTCGCACTCGGGTGTCGCGGTGCTGGCGCTGACCGGGCAGTCACAGTTGCTGGCGCACAGTCCGCAAACCCTTGAATCGATCAGTGTGCGCAAC
>JACCEA010832989.1_pt1 | contig 22143 bp, 11 predicted proteins | sample 7449851 | NCBI WGS metagenome assembly JACCEA01 (sample SAMN15323453, study PRJNA562643) | freshwater metagenome | isolation source: river surface water | place: USA:Blue River Watershed | collected 2017-08-18 | reverse complement strand
GTGTAGCTACATTATATAAATGGGATGGTACTAAATGGGTTTTCTTAAGAGTGCATGCTGATTTAGTGGAACTTAGAGCTATAAGTACGGAAGCTGAATTAACTAAGTATTATTCAGTACCATCCAATGGTTCATATATGAGAATAGTGAATGATGCTAATAACGGTGGTGTACCTACAATATACTATAGAAGAGATGGTGCTTGGGAATTCCTTATAAAAGCTAGTAATTTGAATAGACGTGGTACAGTTGTTAACTTCGAAGATATAATGACAGTTTACACCACACCAGCAAATTATGATATGGTAGACGTTACTTCAACAGGACTGATGTACATTTATATCACGGATACATGGGTTCCATATGGGGAATTCCAAGGATGGACTTTACTTGGTTTAGAAAACAATCTAGATGACTTCAATAGTAAATATAAGATACCTGTGGAGAATGATTGGGTTAAAGTTGGTCTTAACTGGTATCTTCACAATGGTAGTAACTGGGTTAATCAAGGCTTGTATGTTGCTTATAATTATACAGATGTGCTTATAACTGAAATACTTAATGAATCAGAACCAACTCAAATATCTAACAGACTTAAGAATGGGTATACAGTTCCTAAAGATAATGATCTGGTTAGAGTATTAACAAATCAAACTTCCACATCAGAGTACTATAGATATCATGCTGGAACTAGATCATGGAATTATATCGGATTGTATTCTAATTATGAAGAAGTTTACCAAAATAAGATATTGAATGGCACAATAGTCGTTGGTGAAAGTTCCATCAGCCATAATATAAAATTTAAGTACAAATATGTTAGAGCTAACTTATAATGAATAGGGGGTAATGATTATGATTGATGTGGTTTTGAAATTCGATGTAGATACATTGTTTATGGTTGCATCTTCTTTAAAAGAGTATGTTAATGAAGCCTTCGTTCATACTGGATACATAGTTAGTACACAGATGCATCCAGAGATATGGAATAAATTATCAGAAGATGCTAGTGTAAAAATAAAATATAATGTTGAAGATCCTACTGTGCTTCAGATATACTCTGATTCTACAGGAGAGTTAAAATTGATTATGACTTACGATACACAAACTCATGAGTTCGGAACTGAATAGAAAGAATGAGCCCCTAGGGGCTCTCTTCTTATATGTTCGTTATAAATGATACTGCAGAGTCGTAAACTCTCTTACTCCTCAAATCTTCAAGGAATGTCTTTCTAGAATTCTGTATATCTTCATATAATTGTAACTTCAAATCTGTGGATGAGTTACCAGTATTCAATTGATCCATGTATTTGAGTTCATTGTCCAGCAGGTACGACACTACATCGAAATATGCTAATTGTCTGAATGTTGAGTAATACTTCTCACCTAAAGTTTTCAAGTTTCTAGCATGCTGAAATGATACTCTCAGTTTATAAGTTGAGTTCTCATTTATATAACCATTACCATTTTCGATTATTATCTTATTTGGTTCAGCGTACTTAGCTTGATATCTAGGCATTCCGAATGCAGCAGATGTCATTCTGTAACCTGTTCTCGGGATATGCAGGTGAGATATATCCATAGCATCATAATTGAATTGACCTAATCCTACAGGCATTCCTACATTACCAGCACCACCAGCAACGGCTTCTAAGTTACCCACAGAGAATATTTTTTCACCACTCTCATGTCTAGCTCTGAGTTCTTCTGGTAAAGCATATACTATACGCGTACCACTCATAGAATTCCTCATTGTTCTTTCTAGAATGTCTTTATCTCTTAGTTTTATATGAACTGTTTCTACGTTCGGTAGAATTCTTGAATACTCTGGTAGAGTATGATCTAATACGTACTGTTGAAGATCGAATGGACTCATACTATAGTATACAAAATCATTCTTCATACCAGCCAGATTCATAACTTCATCTATAACCGTGTTTATATTCATCTTAACTCACATCCTTTCTTTTTATTTGAAGGATCTTTTCTTAACATCATTCAAGATATCATTATACATACTTCTAGCTACTTTAGCTTTAGATGTTATATTACCTCCAACAAAGATAACACTTTCACTTATTTCATCTATAAGTAAATGTGTTACACCGTTCATTTCTGATACTCCAGAACTTTCGGCTATTTCTTTTATAGATTGATCTATGTTTCTAGATGATATATCTACTAGTCTAGCTCCTCTAACCATCTCATTGAATAGGTAACTTTCAAGAAGATCTATTTTCTTTTTATTCTTATTGTTGATTTCGTTTATAGTTTCTATACCAGCTAACTTAGCTTGTATAAGTGATTCTGGTGTTGTACCGAATGCTAAAGCTCTATCTACGTTTATGCTATCTATACCTTCTGATATACCTAATCCTCTCTCAGAATATGATTCTCTATTTGAAGCGAACCATACAGCATCGTAAGAAGTGAAGTGTACATCTTTCTTTATAGCTCCATTGATACGCATAGCTTGCGCATGCGCTCTCATACTTAAAGCTATAGCTGAACCATCTTCAAGGAAGTACGCTAGGTTTCTACCAGCTTGTTGTTGACTTGTAGTTAACTTAACACATAAGTGTTCATCTCCTGGTGAGAAAAAGAATTCTCTAATTCTATGCGATACATTATTTAAATCTACACTTCTTAAACGCTTAACATCCGTTGTGAATGGATGATTCATCTCACAATGTAAGTTATCATTTTTAAGCCTAGTTATAACTAGTTCATTACGAAGCATATGTCTTGCTTCATCTGGATCAAATGTTAATCCATTTATACTTTGTTTATTCATAGTTGTACCTATCATGTTTACAGTGTATCTAGGAATACCATCTATGATACTTTTCTTTATACTCTTAGTATCAACTAATCCAGATTCAGCTATATCTTGTGGAACTGTTATACCACTTATGTCTAAAACGACATTGTAATCCATTTCATTTAATTTAGACATTGAAAATCCCTCCTATAGTATTATATTCTTAATTTAATGTTAAAGAAGGATCCCGAAGGATCCTTTATAATTCTAAATTCTAACCATTACAGCATGTGCGAATTTATTATATTCAGAAGATACAAGATCCAGATATCTTTGATAAGCTTGTATAATGAATCCTGGAATTCTAGTTGTGATTTCTTGCATATAGCTTTGATAAGTCATCATTTTAGAACTCATATCATTATAAGTACTTATACTATTTTCAGACATTTCAGGATTAGATTCTGTAGATAAGTTATCTATTCTAGATTTCATGTCTTTTATTTCTGAGAATATATCTTCACATCCTTTAGCTATATCATCTATAGACATTACTACTGGACAATTAGATAGTGTTTCTAAACTAGACAACCAATCGAAAGCATTGTCAACTGGTGTAACATCTTTGGTACCAGCTGTCATGAAGTTTCCGAAATTCGACAATAATCCATTGATATCTTTAGCATTGTATAAATCTCCATTATTTTTATAGAATTGATTATCTAATGCTAAAGGTGCTCCACCAACACGCATGATGTTTGATGCTGTGTCTTTTAGTATTTCTGGACTACTTTTGAATTTTACTAATTTTTCAAATATCAATTTATTACCTTTACTTCTAGCTTTAGCATCTTTTCCAGCCCCATCTAATAAAGTTTTCATAGAAGCTATAGCCTCACGAACATCTGATTTACTAGCTTTAGAATTATTGATACTGAAATAAACTGAAGAAGCTAACGATGCTATAGGTGTACCATATGTGTTATCATACGCTTCACCCCTACCATTAATCGAGATAGTCCTGTTGTATTTAACAGCTTTTTCTACTTTGAACTTTTTAAGAGTCTCTTCACATTCAACTTTTATTTTAGATATCATTTCGTGGAATGCTTCCATCTGATCTTGCATTAAATGTATTCTAGGCGATTTCTCAACTTTGATTTGCTCTACTTTAGGTTTATTGGCTTTTCTTTCAGCTTTTGCTTTTCTAGCTTCATCCCATTTGTGTTCTTCTTCATAAGCTGCATCTTCTTTAGCCTTTATAGCTTCTTTAGCTTTATTTCTATAAAATTCATTTCTTTTTGATTTAGCAATTCTACCATCGACATCTTCGTAAGCTTTTCTGTCAGCTATTTTTCCTTCTCTTCTTTCTTTTCTTTCTTTTTCAGCCGCATCAGCTGCAGCTTTACGATCATTGACCTCTTTTGAATTGTCTGGTAAAGCTAACGTAACATGAATATCTTTTATTCTTTTTATAAGATCATCACCAGATTCTTCTATGTTATTCACAACTACTTTCACAGCTTCTGCTGATCCTGAAGAACCTTTACTATTTCCACTAAATAATCCTTTAAAGAAGTTAACTATAGCTCCCCATATTTTCATCATGAAGTCTACAATTCTTTTGAATATTCCACCGATAGAGAATGCTTCTGCGATGTATTCCATGGTATCGTATCCTTTTTCTTCAGCCTTCTTATTGAAAGAAAGCATGTCTCTGTAAAGACCTTCAGCAATGTACTTACTTTCAGCAGAGAAGCTGATTCCTTCAGAGATAGCCATTGAAGCTTCCATCGGAGTCATATCTGATTGATAATCATACTCGTCTAGAAGATTTCTTTGATTTCTAGTATCTTCAAGAGATTCGTTAATGTCTGTCCATCTTTTACTCATGTTTTTATCCTCCTAATATATTTTTATTATAAAGTTATTTCTTAATACTTTTGAATTTTGTATCTATAGCATTCATGGTTTTTGATAACTCTAGAACACCATTCTTTGCTAGTTGAAATGCTGGTATACAGTATTGTGCTAATAGCTCACTTATAGAAGCTTGTAGGTCTACAACATCTGCATGTATCTTATTCAAGATACCTATCATTTCTTTATTCTCATCTGTATCATGTGTAGCTATTTTAGTTTTCAATCCATATTTCATATCTTCTAATTTCTTTATCATTATTTCTATTTCCGTAGTTTCTTTGTTGTATGATTGGTTTAATTTGTTTAAAGAGTTGACATAACCTATCAGATCATTATAAACTTTATGCGCTTTAAACTCTCTTATAAATTTGAAAGCATCTATATCTTTTTCTTCCGGTATGATGTAAGCTTTTAAATTCTTTATAAGTTCAGCAGGATCTTTCATGGAAGTTAACCTTATCGATGTATCTTCTTCTAAATGTTTAGTATAGAATTTATCTTTTGTACATTCTATGAATATACCCTTACTACCTTTAGAACCTCTGCCTATAGTATTCATTACAGCTGATAATTCAGAATCTATGATTTTTATAACATCATTCTTTTTATCTCCTTTTTCAGGAAATATGTTATCCATTTCGAAATTCATAGTTATATCATCCATGAGCTTGTATAATGAATCTTTACCATTTATTTTTTCATGAGTAAATTCTCCTACGAATGCTGTCCTGAAAACGAAATAAAGAGCTGCAGGACTGACTGGTCTGAACTTAACGGTTCCTATAGATGGCATGACTTTTAAATCTAATCTGTCTATTTTATTAGATAAAGATTCTACTTTAAAAAGAGCATCTCCGATACCTTTAGCTAAACCATCCGAAAATCCTTTAGCTACACTTTTAGTAGTGTTTGATATAGACTTCCATACCATAACTATTAATCCTATTATAGCTAAAATGATTCCACCTACTGCAAACGATTCTTCTATGTACTGAGAACAAGTATAGTTGTTCTCTTCAGCTTTGATATTGAAAGCTTTCATATCTCCAATGATACCATCACTAATATATCTAGCTTCAGCTGCAAGCCCTATAGCTTCACTTATAGTCATTGAAGCTTCTATATCACTCATATCTTCAGAAACATATTCTGATGTGACTCTGGATGATTCTAAAGATTCATTAATACTTGTCCACTTCTTCATTACATACCTCCTTTAATAACATTAGTTCTTACTATAATGTTATAAGAAGGAGTCCCGAAGGACTCCAACTGAATATTAATAAGCTGCAAGATTTTTAACGTTGATCTCTGCTGCGATTTTACCGAATGTAACCATTCCGTAGTTATCGATATCGATCATTGATTTTTGCATTGGGTTCGAAGTTAATCTATAATCAGGAGCTTCGAATTGTTGGAATATAAACCATTGGTATAATGCTTTTGATTCCATGTTTTCGTCTCCGAATATAGGGTATCCATTTACTGGTACTCCTACATCATCTCCATCTGTTAATCTGTATTCAGGTTCTCTTTCAGATATAACAACTTTCATTGGTATACCACCATGTGCGAAGTAGTAAGTTGAGTTAAGCGGTCTAACTCCTCCAACAGATCCTTCTGCAGATAAAGTTGCATTTTGTTGAGAAACGAATATAGCTGTAGATGAGTTCATTCCCCAGTTAGTTGTCATTGCATTAGCATGAGTGAACTTTCTGAAGAATAGTGAAGCGTATCCCATTTGTTCTACTAATCTTTCGAATTTAGCTTCTTGTCTCTTATCTAAGTAAGTAGTATTTTGAGCTGCTTTAAAGTCTAGAGATGTAGAGATGAATCCATTAGTGATTGCTCCATCAATAGTGAATCCATTTTTGTAAGTTGTTCCATTACCTACAGTTGATAATGAATAGATTTCTCTTAAGATATCTACAGTTGCATGAATATCTCTGTATACTGCAGAATCTTTATGATTTATTTTGTAGTTTTGGAAAGCTAATAGAGTCTCATTGATGATATCTAGTTCAGCTAAGTCTTCCCAAAGGATTTTTGTTTCTGGGTTATAATCGAATTTTTGCATACATTTAGCATCTATGCTTTTGTTGATTGTATCAACTTCTACTGAAGGTTCAACCATTGCTCCGTCGATTGAAGATCCGTCTTGCCAGATTGTAGGTACAACTTCGAATACGAATCCTACAAATCCCCAGTCAGGTTTTGCGCAGTAAAGTTCTTTATTTTCTGCGTCGTATTGAGCTATGAAAGCACCTTTTTTACCATCATAAGGGTTTGCAATTCCTTTGATGTTAATAGTTTTGTTGTATGCTCCAAGTTCAATAGATTTTCCTGTTTCATCCAAAGATGGTTTAACTAAGATTGTATCAGTTCCATTTGTGAACTCTAAGTATTTAACCGATGCATGAGAACCTAAAGTCATACCTGTTACTACTTCAGCAGTTTCTGTAACAGTGTAACCTTGGTATTTTTTAGCAGCTGCTCCTGTACCAATAGTAGTTAATGCTGCATTTGGTGCAACAGTTACAACTTTGTTAGCTCCGAAGTCTAATACTCCTGAATTAACACTAGCTAAGTTAATTTTAACTAATTTAGCATTTCTTGCTCCATCTGCGGCTTTCTTCATTAATAATTGATCTCTAAATAATTCTGCAGAGTTATAAGTTTTATCACCTATTTTGTAGTTTATAACTTTTGTTTTTCTTTTGAATTCTTGAGTTTTAGTTACTCTATAAGGAACTTTATCTTTACCACTTGAACTCATGTAAGTAGTATAGATTGTTGGTAATAGAATAGCTCTATTCAACTCTATTGTTTGAGTAGAGTTCATCATAGACTCTAGTAATTCTAGATTCCAGTCTAAAACTTCATTTAAGTATGTAGCATCTCCGTTGATACCTTCATTTACTTGAAGTATAACTGTAGCTTCGCTTTCACTCATAGGTTTTCTTTTTAATTTTTCAACTCTAATAGCTGATTCACTGATATCAGTGTTAAGTTCCCCTAAGATAGCATTTTTTATTCCACTCTTAGAAGTAGCATCTAATTTTCTAGCTTTTACTGCTTTGTCAAACTCAGCTCCAACTAATTTAGCTTGAGCAGAATAACCGCCAAGGTTTCTTCTTAATGTAGTAACATCCATATTTTTATCCTCCTGCTTTTTAAGTTTAATATATACTATTATGTTAGAATACTAGCACTATACTTTCTTTCTTTTTCTATTAGGTACTCCATCTTTATCATTATTATCGACTTCAGAATCCTTTACTACAAGATCGTAAATACTTTTGTCAATAGTCTTTAACAATGTTTGAAAAGATCCTAACTTTAATGCTACAACTGGATAAGAGCTCTTATCTCCACTCAACATGTAGTCATTCAAGGAACCTAGAGCTATTTCTAACTCTTTGACTAAAAGTTTTACGGATTTACGATTTGAATTCTCATTATCCTGAGATATAACTCTGTATATGTCCGATTCGATGAAGTCGTCGTACAATGCTTTGTACTTATTATAGAGTGCATCTAGATTTCCTAAGGTGAATAATAACTTCCTTTTCTTTTCAGCATCGTTACCAGAGTCTTCCGTAGGATTACCATTTTCGTCACTACCAAACATATTACTATCATTCATTTCGTCAGCCACATTAGCTCCACCGTATTCGTCTCCAGAGTCTTCAGAAGTTTCCGAATCATCTGAACCAACATCAGCTCCACCTTCAGAATCTTCTCCAGTTAAACCTGCTACAGGTAAGTCATCATCATTTTCTGTTTCAGTTTGATCTACATCAGCATCCTCGTTATCTGAGAAAGCTCCTATAGAATCTTCATCATGAGATCCACTTAGGTTATCTTCTACATTTGGTTCTTTTTTCTCTTCGGACTCTTCTTTTTTATTTTTAGGTTTAGGTTTCTCTGGAGCCCCACTAAGGTTACCTGATATATCATCTCCAAGATCAGCTTCTAGTATATTTATTACTATCTCTTTGAAACCATAGTTATCTTCACCATGATAATTTATACTTTCCATTATACGTTTCATGGTTTCTGGTTCTGTTAAACGCTTCCATTCTTCAGAATCCTTAGAGTACCCTGTGCTACGTATCAACGCACTCATGATAGCTGTAAGTTGAATGATTCTATCTTTATCTCTTTTCTTATCTAGCGAAGCTATAGTCTTCTGTATTCTATCTATCTCCTTCACAATGACAAGCTTGGTGCGTTCCATATCTCTATATAATGCTATCATGTTTGCAACACTTACTACACTGAACCATGTTAAAGGTATGAGGAAAGCAAAGGCTGTGAAAGTTATTAGAGCCATGACTATTGTGAATCCTAAAGTAAAGGATACAAGTTTGAATGAGTCTCTCTTGAAGTGTTCGAATGCTAGAAAGTATTTTGGTAGACGTTCAGCTAATATACCATCCACTATGAGTGTAGCTTCTTTCTTAGTCATCATTCTTACATCATCTTTTCTCTCATCGTCATCATCTGTGTTGAAATGAATGTTACCGTGCTTCTTCTTACTTTCTTCACAAGCTCTTCTTAAATCTTTTAAAATACCAATGATCTCTTTGAAAGTTGAACTCTTTCTATCCTTTATCAACATATATCTACTTATGAGGTCCTCGATTTCTTCATCAGTCATAACTGATTCTCTATTTCGAACATAATTAGCTGTTTCTGCTTCTAGGTCTTCTTCTTCTCTATCGTACTCTTCTATACCATCATACACATCATCGTCGTCTTGATCTTCTAGAGCTGCCAAAGCATCAAGACCGAACTCCATGTTCTCAAAGTCATAGACAGTGAATTCCTCTTCTTCGAATTCGTCTTCTTTAACTTCGGGGTCTTCAAGAATAACTTTTTCTTTTTTAATGTAGATCATCTTACACCATCCCTTATCTAGCAGCTATAGTTTTACCAACAGCTAATTTGACTTGTTTTCTTTCTAGTATTCTTTTAACCTCAGAAAGTTTTCTTTTCTTAGCTAAGTCACCGTCACTTCTAGCATCCTCTATTTCTTCTTCTAAAGCAGCAATCTTTTCAGCTAGAATCTCTTTAACTCTTCTTCTATCGACTTGTTGTTTCCAGTTCATAACTATAAAAGTTAATATACCCATAAGTATAGCTAGTATAGGGTTGACAACTGCGAATGCCGCAGCAGTTACTGTACCAGAACATACGAATTCAAAGAAGTCATCGAATAAAGGAATGAATTCATCTTTATATAACTTCTCCCTAAGTTGATCATCATTTGCTCTTTTCACTTTAGCAATCAGTGATCTTGCAGCATTGGCTAATCCTTTTAACTTAACGCCAACCTTCTTAGGTACAGCTTCGTAAGCAGGATTATCTTCAGATAATGGAGATGCATTAGATATTCTAGAAGCTTTAACTCCTTTTCTTATTTTATCATCCTCAGCTTTATCATCTTCTCTTTCTACAGCTTCGCTTATGGCTAAGTCTGGTATATGTCTAGATACAGCATTCTTATTACAAATAAAGAATGATTCCATGATATCTGAATCTTCTATGAAGTCTTGATCAAATACATCAAATGATCTGAAGTTTTCATTTATGCATAGTAGAATTTCTGAACCATCATCTGTATTTAAAGGAGACATATTCATTTTACCCACAGCAGATGTGTATCTTAAAGTAGAGAAGTTTCCGTCTCTTTGAACTATAGCCATGCCTACACCAGAATCATCCGTTAGAGTTGAAGGTGGTAACTCATCTTCTTTAACGTGTTTAGATATATGATTCATATACGTTTCTTTATTTAAGTAACGTATAGGTGTATCATAGTCTATATTTTTTAGTACTCTGAACATCTCTTTAGTTCCCTTGAATTCTTCTGAATCTGTATCGATGTTTTTATCTAGAGTTGAGCTTATTTCAGAAGCAGGTAGAACCATATTAGGACCGCTCGGTTGCATTATGTTCTGAGGTATGACGAAGTGAGGTTCATCTTTACCATCCTTTTTAAAAGGTACACTTATAAATGGTACACCATTATGATACATTTTCACAGTGAACATTATGTTCCCGTTATCCATGATACACTCATGTATATCGTGTTCCATTGAAAGACTTTCAGCTATATCTTTTTTAAGAACAGATAACTCTCTATAAAGTCTTCTAGTCTGTTCTATAGGTCTGTTTTCTCCGCAAACATGTTCCTTTATATCTATGATTTCTGGGTTATGATGCTTCATTAAAGATGCATTCAAGTTGTTGTACAGGATATCATTCAATACTGTATTCATTTTTAAATCCTCCTTAAGCTTTTAATTCGATAGTTTCGACTCTTTATACGGTAATGTTCTAACATTAAATTAAGAACTAACATTATTAAAGGAGGTTATATTGAGATGAATATAAAGTTATATATGAGACATCTTTTAGCTACTTCTATCATCAGAGATAGAGAAGCTATAGGATTGGTTAAGTGTACATTCAGAGATATGCTAGTATTCCCGCATCCTAAAACTAGAAAAGTTATAGATAGGGATACAGGAGAACTAGTTACTAAGTTAGAAGAAATAGATGTTGTTGGTGAATACCATTTTGGATTCTTATCTAATGACATAATAGATCTGTTATCGAGTCTATCAAATGATTACGATAGTGTAGTTAGAGATACAGCGTATGGAGGAATAGAAGGCTTCTTAAGAGCCGACAGAATTTATTCTCCTTCAAAGCTAGCTGCTCTAAATAAATTGTATAATTCTAGTTCAGCTATAAAAAGTAATGGTCAGTTAGAAACATATGTGTACATTACACCAGAAATAAGTGATATTCTTTTGGCTAAAATGCAAACAGAACTAGATAACATAGTGTATCACTTAGATAAAGACGATGCAGATAATGCTGATAAGATTTTTGAATTCATGATAAAACATGCATCAGAATTCCCAGCTTTAAATTATGTGTATTCTGAGAAAATGAACTTACCAGAGTTTCTAGAGAAGTATGACGCTGCAAACCAAGAAGTGCTGAGTGTTATTCAAGAAGATAATATGAGAACTAGATTGAATAAGTATAGAAAGATAGCTAATGACGCATCTGATCAGGTACTCATGACATCAGCTTCAATAGGATATTCTAAGAAACCATATGTAGACTTTAAAATGTCTCTATCATTGTTCATGTGGTATCTAAGACTATATCCAAATATAGTTGTAAACCAAAAATTGAGTACAAAGTTCAATATCTCTACAATGTATAAGTTCATGTCTAGAATGTTAGAGGAATACACTGTGTCAGATGCTCTAACTGCTATTCTACAAAGAGGATTTAATCTAGATATAAAAGGAACAGATACAACATCATCACTGTTGAAAATAATTCTTAAAGGTGTTATGAATTCAGGTTCACTTGATTCGGCAGTAGCAGAACTAAATGATATTTTCAGAGATGATTTCTATCTTGCATCTGAGGTTATTTTAAAAGATAAAGTACCATCAGCTGCTAAGTGTATAGCTGAGTCGGGAATGACCATGCGTTCTTTCTTAGATGCGGACTTACCTATGGAACTTCTACCTGTGTACTCACAAGGAACTATAGTAGAATCTTTGAGTGAAAATAAAGTAGTTGATGCTTTCCAAACCATGAAAGATACTTTAACGTATAGAGGTAAGAAGTACATAACAGATATCAAGAAGAAAAAGTATGAACTTATTCTGAATGATATTAATAAGGATATAGCATTAGCTGTTTCTGCTTCGTCAGAATTTAATACAATGCAAGAAAAAAATAATATCATTAAAGAACTTCATGTTATAAAAGAAGAACTTATAAGATTGAATTCTAAAATTCAAGAATTAGGAGACGACGACTTCACTGACATCATATCCGATAGAATCTCTTATGTTGATACTATAGTTGATAAAGTGAATGCTAGAGTATTGAGAACTGAACCTAAACTAGCTATAACAGAAAGCGTTGCTGGCGTTATATATGAACTAGAGCACTATCCTCATCGTATTTTAGAAGCAGTAGCAGATGATATTGCGAATGTGGATAAAGAACCTAGTAAGTTTGAAAAGTTCATGTTTAAGAGAAAAACGTACAAAATAAATAAAAGTAAACAGAAGTACGAACTTATAATGAATGATATTAATAAAGATATATCATTATCTGTAGTTGCTTCTAAGGAACTAAAGGATATCAGACAAAAGACTAAGCTTTTGAGAGAAATACATGACATTAAAGAAGAACTTCTTAAATTAAAGTATAAAGCTCATAAAGTTGGGTTTACTGATTTTGAAGATGTTATTCAAGAAAGACTAGATTACACTGATAAAGTTATAGATAGTGTAAACAAGAGAGTATTGAGAACTGAAGAAAAAGAAGGTAAGAATAAAAGTCCATTTCATTTAGAAGGAGATATGGCAGATAGAATTTAAGAAAGCTCCTTCGGGAGCTTTCGTTCTTTTCCGAACATTAGAGTATTTAGTATAGAGGATTTAAAAAGGAGGTTAAGATAATGGCAGGTTTATTGATAAGTTCACAAATAGGAACCATTCGCGCTGGTGGAAGTAATACTTACTTTGAACTTCTTAAAGGTTTAGTTAAGTCAGCAGAAAACGAAATTTTATATAAAGCTATAAAGAATGGTAAAGGTAAAACATATAAAGACCCCATAAAGGCTTACACTGATCTTGGTGGAGCAGCTATAGGTTTCGGTACGCATTACATTCCAGAAGGTTCATGGGCGAATGTAAATAATTCTATAAGAGTAGGTAAAGCTACGGTAGATATAAAATGGGTTATAACTGGTGGTACGAGAGCTGGAGTATATCATACATCTTTAGAACAAGTATCAATGATAAGTAATAAAATCCTAATGGATTATGCATGGGGATTATATACTAAAATAAATAATAACTATCCTGCATGGTTACAGACGTTGACTGATCATGAGTTCTGTGCAATGCTCGATATGGCATACAATATGGCTGCTGGTACAGGATGGGTAACGGACAAGAGTGGATTCGGTATTCTTATAGCCGCGATAGCTGCTCATCAACTTACAAAAGCACAAAATAAAGATAAAGCTACCATAGACACAGCTTGTCATAATGTAGTTAAGGAATTCTTACGTTATTGTAATCCTGGTTCAGAGTATGAAGCTGGACTTATAAAAAGACGTAAGAAAGACGGTGAGATGTATGTTGGTAGTACAGCATATGCATATGATGAGACTACTCCTGGAGATGGAAAAGATATTCTTAAAGCTTATGGTGTAAATTCTGCTTCACTTATAACAGTTAGTTTGAGTATAGATAACTCTATAAGAATAAAAGAAGCTGTAGATGCTAGAAACGCTATGGGTGGTTCGAAGTATGCATCACAGTTAGATGATGCTATTGTGAATGGCGATAGTGCAGCTGCGGATAAAATATTAGATGAGATAAAGAAAGAAGACTTTTACAAACAAGAGAATACAAAAGCTAGATCTGCTAAAGGTGTGGGTATAAGTGACGTACAAATAAATGCTGAGGATTCGTATGAACCACACTATATCTCGGATGGTAAAGCTTACAGTGGTATGCTCCTTTCAGAAAGAGATTCTAGTGGTACTTATACTTTAGGGGATCCAGATGATAAGGATGGTTATAAAAGTGCTGGTACAGTTTCGACTTCTTTTGAATTAGGTAGAATAAGGAAGAACTTGAATACTGCTTATGGATCATTCAGAAAGTACAAACAGACAACTGAAGAAGATGTATCAGGGTTATCCACAGCATGGTTTTTCATGACTAGACCAGAGATGTGCTTGTATCAAAACTCAACGGATAAAGCCTCGTCTGATGCCAACTGGAGTGTACCTTCTTATCAATGTATGGATGCGGATATGCTTGATCATTTGTTCATGGATAGAGATCTTTACATGTATCTAGATAAACATATAAAACCTTATTATGCAGATACCAACCTAGCGTTCATTCCGGCATTCACAAATAACTTTAAATCATCGAACTTACCAGAAGTAAAGTTCGACATGAGTAAGTCAGCAGCTACAACTCTAGGTGTATCTTTAGGAATACCAGTTTATAATTCGACAGACACAGCTGATACAGAGATAAGCGTACAGTTCAATCCGGACTCTAGAAAAAGTATAATGAAATACATAGATATGATCTTTAAGTATAGTAAATCTAAGAAAGAGGGAATAACTCTACCGTATCCTAAGATAGCGAAACATAATGTTATAGATATATCAACAACGATATTCATGTTTGTTGTAGGTCCAGACGGAATGACTCTAGAGTCTTACTATAGATCTGTAGGAGTTGTACCTTCTTCGAATCCGGTAACATCATTGCCACTGACTGGAGCCGGTGAAAGAATGGATGTTATAAATGTCAACTTCAAGTGTAACACAAACTTGGATTCTAGAAAGATAACCATCATAGAACATTTTAACCTTTTAAATAGAATGGGTTGTTCTAAAGTAAAACATCATTCATCGGATTCAACAAAGACATTCGAGAAACTTAACGGAAAAATAAAAACGTACGATGACGCTATAGATTGGTATCTGATGAATAGGCATGTACTAGATATCTATATGGATGAGAATATGCGTGTTGGTGACTGGAGTACAGAGAGATTTATTATATATGCAGATCCGTCAAATGGTAGAGCTGAATACAAGATGGTAGCTATTCCTAAATCTGATAGACTATATGAACTTATGAAATTCGTTTTAGAATCGCCAGGTAGCGCAACTTTTAATAGTTTAATAGGTAGAGATACAACAGATGAATTCCATTTCAGAGGAAACATAAATGCATTGTACAAAAAATACAGATTGAATGCTGAAAAAATAGAGGAGCTGTTACGTGCAGGCGATCTTGAAGACGCTAGTAAATCGAATTTAGATTATCAATTCAGATTAAATGATTCTATGACTCGTATGATGAATAAAGTGTCACGTTCAGTATATGATAGTATGTATATGAATCCTGCAGCAAACACATTTATAGTTACTGGAGAGAGGGTATTTGGTAGAACCCCAGATAATTCACCATTAACTAAAAACTCAGGAGAATGGGTTATGAAGATGTTTAGAGAAACACCACTAGATTATCAGATAGCTAATTCTAGAATGCGTCCTCCTATAACAACTATATTCACAAGTGAAGACGATAAGGATGCTGAAGTAGGTCCAGGTTTTGGTGAATTAGGAAGATTACTAACACATTCTAAGGTAAGGTCGAATGACAAATTACATTATGGCGGTACTAAGAATGCTGGTTCTAAACAGATCGCAGCTTTTGCTTCTGTACATGGTGGAGTTTTAGAATACTTACCATTCTCTGTAGATGTGAATAAACCTAATTTATCTAAAAATCATAAAGATTATATTAAGAAAATTACAGATGGTGACTCTCGTAATGTGGCGGTTATAGATAAGACTTTTAGAATGGATGGTACTAATCAGGTTAATTCTTGGAACTTAGAGGTCTGGGATGTTAATGATGGTTCATCGTTCGCAGATACATCACTTAAACCTGTATCTTCTATATCGGAACAATACAAGCTTCTTGTACCAACCATGACAAACTCATACAAGAACCCATTACAAGATGGTACGTCTAATAGTTTATTTTCAGAGAGTGGTATACTTACTTTAGGAGATCCTGTAGGAATGACTGCGATGCAAGCGTATGAACAAAAAGTCGATGCGGCTTTTACGGATATAACTGTGACTGGTATGGACGCACGAAGACATCATGTTAATGCTGATTCATTTATATATGTAGTTGATTCTGATAAAAAGTATCCTGGTCTTGTGCGTAATTCTATAGTATATGGGTTAGATACAACTTCAGACAGATCGTTTTTAAAATTAATATCTACCATCGGATTTGGTGAAGGTAACAATAAAATAAACTTTAATAGTTTAGATTCGAATAATTTAGTAAGAGCATATTGGACTATGACAAACTCTAAAGAATGGAAATCCGTAATGAACAATACAGATGCTAAAACAGGTAAAACAACATATAGTGATGACTTAGACAAAAAGAAAGAAATATTCTATAAATCTCCAGTAGATATGACTTTCGAATTGACCAAAGATGGGGATATGGCTAATTATTCTATATTGAAACCTATACCAGGAAGACATCAACCATTCATAGAAAATATGGATGATAAGTTATTTGTCTTCAGAACAAAAGCTAAAATACGTTACATTGATAATAAAAACAACAAGATACTAAAGACGGAAGATACATCTACCAAAATGCTATTAGATATTTTTGGATACTATCCTAATGAATATACATTCAAAGATGCTTATAGTTTAGATGAAGATGGAACACTAGATCAAGCTGGACATCAAGTTATTTCGTTATTCGATAAGAGTGTAATGGTGCCTTCTATAAAATACGAACATGTTAAGAGTTTCTTACTTAATCCTTCATTAAGTTCGAATGCTAGAGGAGTCATGAAAAGTACAGAAGCAGTTAAGTTCGTATCTTTCGAAAGATTTGGGGAAACCAGACAGTTACATATGAATGCTATGGATGGTTACTTTATGACGCCAGTTAATGGAAACCCTCAATCAACATGGAGTAGAGATGGTATGGAATTCCAACAACCTAGAGTCTTGGACTTACCACAAAATGCATTTATAAAAGATAGAGCCATGAATAGAGGTATGACTGCATCTATCACTAAAAGTTATGGTTTACCAATGTGGGGTGAACTTCTTCCAGACTTCTTAGATGGAGTCGAAATGACTGCTGAGACTGGGTATGATAAACTATACTTTAGTCATTTCCTAGCTAATGGTATTCAGGTCAATCCTACATCCATAAAACGTACAAAGATACCTTTCTTAGGAAGTGTTAACTGGGAGAATATGGCTCAACACTTATGGATGGATATGAAAGGTATAGCTCTTCAGTATTTACTTAATAAAGCGGATGATATTATATCTGATGTTGGAAGAAAGTTAACTTATAATCCATTGAAGTTCGGGGATGGTAGTCCTGTTAATGTTAAAGAAGTAGAATATGATTCTAGTTTAGATGTTTCGAGCGTGATGGTTGAAGATGTATTATCTACGCCAGCTGAAACTATAACTAGTGTTCATGTACCAAACATAGATCTTTCCGAAGATAAAGCTGTAATGAATGTTAACGTGGCTGATGTTGTAGGATCTTATGAAGATGTTTCTATAAAAGGAGAAGAATTAAGTTCTATAACATCTTTCATAGATACCGTTATAACGATTGAAGAACCAGAATTCAATGTAAATAAAACTGAAGATACAAGTATAGTTTTTCAAACAGATGAACTTTATAACTACAATAAAGCACATTCTTTAGAAAAAGATGATGTGTCTTCTGTGAATCAAACAGATGAACTTTATAACTACAATAAAGCACATTCTTTAGAAAAAGACGACATTGCTTCGCTTTCAGAAGATAGAGAGTTATATCAGTATAACAAATCGCATTCTCTAGAAAAAGATGATGTTCATTCTATTTTAGATGATAGAGATTTATATCAATATAACAAGTCACATTCTCTAGAAAAAGATGACGTGTCTAGAATAATAGAAGATAAAGATTTGTACCAGTATAATAAAGCTCATTCTTTAGAAAAAGATGATGTGTCAGTTTTAATTGAGAATAAAGAACTATATCATTATGACTTAGCTTATGATCCTGGAAAAGATGATATAAAATCCTGGCTGATGACAGATATAATACCTGCTAAAGATACTGAGGATGTGAGTGTACTTGATATAGAGATTGTCAAAGGAATAAAGTATAAACCAACTATATTAGATGCTGTAGAAGTTAAAGGAACTACTGATTCTCAAGAGTATACTTTAGAAGAAGTTTTACCTACATATTCATACATAGACTTACCTATGGAAAGTATGAAAGTTCCTGACATACCAGTTATAGTTGAAGATTCGAGTTCAATAGCTTCTCTATTAAATATAGATATAGTAGTTAAGTCAGAAAACAATACATCTCTTCAATCTAAAGTAAATAAAGGAGAAGAAGTTATAAAGTCAACTATACGTGATACTGACTCAGGTAAGTTTGATTTTTATGGTATACTAAATACTATAATAGATTTTGATTCAACAAAGGTGGAATAAAGGATGGCTAGATTTTATTATGATTGGAGTACGAAGAATAAGAGTTTTGTCAGAGTAGCTGATACTCTAGATGCTGTAGGAATAAAGAATAATAAGTTTATGCTTACACTATATGATCCTGATCTTCAGAATGTAGATCCTTTTCAAGAGAACTTAGCTCCGGAATACCAAGTGAAGATTCTATATGAGTGTTCTAGAAACAAGTTCTACTTCTTGAGAGAATTAGCTAGGATAAAGGATCAAGGTAGTGAAGTAGCAATGTCTTATGAAGCGAATGTAGGGAATATATCCTTACATTTCCTTCGGGACTTAAATATTAATACATACATGGAGCTTCCTCGTCAATGTGGAAAGTCTATATCAGCAGTTGCTGAATACGCTTACTTCTTCTTGTTTGGAAAATCTATAAATATGGGTCTTTTCAACTATGATACTAAGATGGTTGCAGAAAATATAGATCGGATAATGAGTCTTCTAGATAATCTCCCGGTCTGGATGCATTTTCATAGGATGGAAGAGAAGATAAATCCGAAGGACCCTACACAAGAACCTACATATAAATTCAAACCTAAGTCAGCTGCTAGAAAGATGAGTGTTGAGAACTTACTTAGTAAGAATCAGATAGTAGGTAAGACTCCGGGGTTAACTGAAGCTCAAGCGGATACTGCTGGAAGGGGAGGTTCATACTTACACCAATGGTGGGATGAACCATGTAACACGCATAACTTCGACGTAGCTGCCGATGCTGCATTCCCATCATTCACAACAGTTGCAGAGAATGCTTCGAAGAAAGGTATACAACATAGTATCATGATCACGAGTACACCACCTGATGTTGATAGTAAGGAAGGTAAGTATCTTTACACATTCGTACATCAAGAGTCTACAAAATGGTCATTATATTACTTCGATTACAGTAGAGAGAAGTTAATAGCTACATTAAAACAGAATGGTACTAGATTCTTCTATTATATAACTTTCCAATACTATCAATTAGGTAAGACTAAGTCTTGGTTAGAGAAGCAAGTATCTCAGATGACAGCGAATGCTATTCGTAAAGACATTTACTTGATATGGGAGAAAGATATCGAGGGTAACCCGTTTTCTCAACAAGAACTAGGTGACTTAGAAAACACAATACTAATGCATTCTTTCTATAAAGAAATAGAAGTAGAAGAAAACTTATACTTTAAAATATACTGTAACTCGGACATAAAAGGTGCGTATAACTTTAAAGATACAATGCGTTACATATATACTAGACGGATACTTATTGCTTCGGATACTGCTGGAGGAGAAGGTGGAAATCGGGATTTCTCTACACTAGTGGGAATAGATCCTATAACCATGGATGTGCTCTTTACATTCAGATCGAACGAACTAGACCCGCATGTATTCGCGAAGTTAGTTATCAAGTTTGTAAAACTGTATTGTCCTAGAGGTATTGTGGGTATGGAACGTAACCATGTCGGTAGAGCAGTTTTATCTGAGTTGAGAGATCCTGTTACAGGTATACCAGATAATTTATTGTATATGCCATTATCTGATTCTATGATGAAAGCTGGAGTTAAAGCTGATAGAAATAATAAGATGGCTGGTATATACACTCTTAAACCATTGAGAGAAAGATTATTCGGAGATATCTTGAGAAGAAGAGTGTGTCATAATAAATTCATGTTTAGATCAAAAGATATCTTCTCGGAAGTATGTACACTTCAAAATAAGAAAGGAAGAATAGATCATAAACACGGATCACATGATGACTTACTAATGGCATATATCATAGGGTGTTATATCATTTATGATATGTATTCTTATATATTGGCAGATTACCCTGATGCTGGAAGTAAAGCTGACTTAAATGATGCTGGTATACATATGGCTCTTCTAGGAAGAAATATGGAACCTACACCTACGAACGTATACACTATAATAGGTACATATAGAGATACATATAAACAACTCGATGGTGATAATGATATCATCAAGTTAGATAATGTTAGCACCGATAATCTGAGTCTAGGTAAGGTGTTTGAGATACTTGGTAAGAATCCAGATATGGAAGTAGATGTCGACTTCAAGAATATAAATAAAGATAAGTTATTGAAGACAGCAACTAAGATGAACGAGAAAGCTAAGTACGACGCTGCTAAAGACCTGGGATTGAACGAAAATGAAATCAAAGCATTAAAAGCTTTACGTGATTCTGTTAAATCTACAGAACACATAGAGTTCGATGAAGATGGAACAATAGTTAATCCTGAAGATAGAATAGTAGAAAAGAAGGTTAATATAAAACCTCAGAATAAGAAAAAATTGTTGAGCATATTTTAGAGCCCCTAGGGGCTCTATTTTTGTGTTAACTTGGTATTTAAGATCCTATGGTTCCTGATACTTTAGAACTTATATCCATATTGTAGTCTGGATTAGATACACGCATATTTGTTATACGTTTACCTTCAGGGTTTACTGGTTTGAATCCTGAACCAACAAACACCTTCTCTGGAAGAACTCCATATGATACTGGTACTCTATCTACGACACTATAAGCATCAAATATATCATTCACGGAACCTGTAAAGTTTATATTACTTATAGCTGGTACAGGAACCACTTTTCCGAATAAAGCATTATATGCTATTAAGTCAGATGTAGTTATGCTTACTTCTAGATTATGAGGTATAGTAGGATCATTGAATAATGACATATCAAATTTATTTACTTTGTATTGTGTTAAATACTCTGCAAAGTATAAAGATATGATATACGATACTTTTCTGTAAAAGTATTTATTACTCAGTTTATATGATTCTATAGTTTTAGGCTCCATATAAACGTATGGCGATATTTTACCTTTCACAATACTATATCCTACGGACGGTAGAATTTTCTTAACTAGAATATCGTTTATAGATAAAGTTAAACCATTCATAGTTCCTGATATAGATAACATTTCTCCATTAGATTTACCATCTTTCATGATGTACATGGATAACGAAACCATGTAACAATATGCATTGAATTCATCTAAAGACATTTCATATAATCTGTATTCTGATTCGGATTCTAAAGCTTTGTACTCTTCTAAGAATGATGACATTAAATCAAATAGCATTCTAGAGTACTCACGATTCATTTTATTTAGTTCATATTCTGATCTAGTTTTAACTAAGATATTATTGTTGTCCATTTTTCTTTTTACGAATACTAAATGACTAGATAACTGAATATAATCATCTTTAGTTAATTTTGAACCATTAGTATAGTATAAGCCTGTATCGTGATATATTCCTTCAGGTAC
>JACCEA010066050.1_pt1 | contig 22155 bp, 20 predicted proteins | sample 7449851 | NCBI WGS metagenome assembly JACCEA01 (sample SAMN15323453, study PRJNA562643) | freshwater metagenome | isolation source: river surface water | place: USA:Blue River Watershed | collected 2017-08-18 | reverse complement strand
CCACTCAAGTTTTAGGAATTGAATGTGTGTACCACCACTTAACAAAACTAGTCTATAATTACGATATTTATAGGTCTTGAACACAAAATTCTGCCATACAAACCTATGTTGCAAAAGTATGCAACGAACGGAGTGACTAGGACTAGGACATTTTATTTTACTGCATATATCTGAACTTGTTGATTTTTATACACCCTGTTTTTCCATGGTTCATATAACGGTCCTATAGTGTAGCGGTTATCACTCCAGACTTTGAATCTGGCACCGGGGGTTCGAATCCCCCTAGGACCTTCATTTTAATGCCATCCAGAAGTATTATTTTATTTACTACAATTTTATTTACTACAATAATAAAATTGTAGTAAATAAAATATCGGATTGGGTTTGTAAAACTTCTAATTGCAAAGGAAGAAGAGCATCGTTGTGTCTCATATATGTCTCACCCGAAGCCGCCATCAAGGTTCAAGCGTGTGCGCCATGATGAAGAGGAGCAAAAGTATGTACGAAATGGCGAAGATTATGCAGATTACATGAGCCATGTTGAGACATTCTTGGACATTCCACATTCACAGGTTCAAGAAAACGATGCTCTGTGTTCTGGACAATCGCCGTTGTCCTCAAAGAAAAGTCAAAAATTGTTGATGCAAGAAAGTCGAATACAGGGGATGTCGATGCCGCTTTCATCATCAAACAAAGGGTTTATATTACTTCAGAAGAAAGGAGGTTTTGTTGAAGGACATGGCTTGGGGAAAGATGAGCAGGGAATACTTTCTCCCTTGGGAGTGGAAGTTCGTGACAAGAAAGACATGGCTGGTTTAGGGGTGGCAGCAGCAAAACATCGTCGACAGGAAGTTATCGATGCAAGGAAATCTGAATGGACTCAACTTCGAGATCAGATAGATGCAACCTTCCGCAATAGTCTGGCGAAGCATCATGCTGACAATAAACTAAAGAAACATCTTCAGGAAGCAGTAAAAGTCATCCATCGCTTAGATTTGGAGCGAGGCTGGTTTTCGCATGAATTGACTGAGATATATGATGAACTGATCACATTGAAGGAAGCAGGATATGTTCCTTCATCCAGTACTTCTCAAAAATTGATCTTTAAAGAAGATGTTAGGGATGGGGAACGAATCAGGTGAGCATTTTTTTATTGGTAAACTTTATAAATTAATCAAATAGAGTTATTCTGTGGTTCATGATAGGCAAGCAGCGTCAGTACTAGATTTCATTGAGCAACCCTTTACCGATAAACTAATTGAACTACTAGATTTGCTGCGATATGAACATTATTACTGCTTTTATTGCGGAATTAAGTATGAAAATGAAAGAGATTTACAATCTAATTGCCCTGGATTTTTCGAAGAAGATCACTAAATGATTGGATATTGGAGTTTCCTCAACGACGGCATCATAATCATAGTAGCTCCGTTTGTCGATATATTATTGGATAAGCCACTTTGATTTTGATTAATTATAGCTGCATTCGACTTCCTAATAAAATGTAGATCAAATTGAAGTTGTGTGGAAGAAATGGCATAGGATCTACTTCAAATTAGTTGTATTATATATTTGTTATCATACGACATGTTTGTACTGGTTTCTGGTCATTGCGTCGGTTTTGTTGTTTGGTAATATAATAATAACTTGATAAACGTAAAAAATCGAGGAAGAATATTGTGATCTCGACCACTATATGGACTTTTATTGTAAGTGCGCAGTGGTAAGAGCACAGCAAATTGTGAATACTACTTCCTCTTGATTTATATACTCTTGTTGATATGATATGCATATTTGATTTGATTGAATATTGGACTTTCTGCTGTTTGAGAATCTGGACTTCCATTTTAGATATCTAGATAACTTTGCATATGGACCGTTTCGCTTCACGCTTTTCCTCACGCTCAATCAACATTATAATTATTTTATTACTGAGCATCATCGTTCTTCCAAGTGGAACGTACGCGTGCAACAAAAGTATGTCCGTCGATTTTTCGCGAGAAAATCTGTCTTCATTGATGAAGGATGGCGTCACAGAAGATTTATTTAAATTATTGTGGGCAAAAGACGAATTGAATTTTAGTCCAATGATCAATGTTCCTGACACCATCATCTATAAATATGGACAACCCGTTACGTGGTATTTCACTTCTGTGAATGGTCATGTGAAAAAGAAGAATAAGAGTAACTTAATTAGTGCAAAAATTGAAGAAACATTTACGAAACATGTTTTAGGTTATGATGTCTTAGCGTATTTCATTTCCATGCCTTCTGATCACGAAAGTCAAGGGAAAACATCAAATAATGACTTTCAAACAATAGTAGAGTATTTCGATCGCGATGGTTTGAAATCATTTTTATACAATCACAGAAAAGAAGTCAATGGCATCTTACAACGTTTCATTGAACCAAAGTCAACACACAACGAAATGATTCGTGGCATCTGGTCACCGAAGTTGTGTCTGCTGGAACGAGCAGAGAATATTCATGCCCTACATGATGCTCGTTATGGTTTGTATGAAAAGTGTGTCATTTATGAAGGACCCGATTACTATTACACCTCAGCTCCATTACGAGGTCCTGTTCTATCCGGACAAATTCAAAAGCTATGTGAAGCAACAGTTTCTCATATTGCTGAGGTAACTTTTGGTCAAAAGCAAGTATCTCGATTAGTGTTAAATTTTAAGGTAGATTCTCGTGACAAGATTTGGTTACTATATTCCACTTCCATCCGCACAATTGATATGTTGGAATACAACCCACTAGATTCCTTAAATGGCACTATACGCAATTTGGTCAACATTGATAGCGTGGTTTCTTTGGCAGAAACTGTTCATTTGAATCCCAAAAAGCAATATTCTAAGATCAAGCCGAGAATTCGAATTCCTTGTCTAAGTTGTGGCAAAGAGGAATTAGAAGAAATGAGACATCCTGTTACATACAAAAGCATAATTAAGCATTATGATCATATTCTCCATTTAATGAAATTGGCTTCAACTTCTATGAGCAAGAGAAAGGCAAAAACTTTGGATGGTAAAGATGATATAGTGGTAAAGTGGCCACCTGACGACGAATTAGTCGATTCCGCAGGTGGGGTAGGGTTTGGATGTGTCAATGCTGATGAAGATCGTAGCAAGAAGCATCAAAAATTAAAATACTTAAAGGATCTGCAAATTCCACCTGTGATTGGTGCATTGCACCCCAAGCTCGTTACTGAGACCTATGTTCGATGTAAAGATGATCCTCTCTTTTTGAACAAAACAGTTCATGTGTGTGAAGCATGCTATCTGGTATTCGCTGAATTCCAGACCATGTTACTACAATTAGGTGGAAACTTGACCAAATTGTTGACACCGGATCCCGCAGCGGGAACCATTGCTGTGGTGCCGAAATCACAAACGGCAAATCGTCCAACAAGTGCAGATTGGCGTGCTATTAGCTCGACTATGAGCCATGGCAATAGGTCTTTGTCGGCGGAAAGCGGTTCTCTCACAACAATGTCACGAAGCGCCTTACAGCATCAAGATGAAGCAAAATCTAGGGCGATTGGTCTTCGTAGTAGTGATACTCGGTTGCAACCTGAAGTTCCCGAAGGAATTCGCTCGCCGCATCATGCTCACGAATTGAATGAGTTTACCTTCTCAACAATCAATACAAATGAGGTTCCGTACACTTCGTACGGTAACAGCAATTCTTCAATTAGAAGTGGTAGTGCCAATGGATCTTTATATCGGGGAGGATTATTGGAAAATGACGGAAATTCTGTGGCAACCTCGACAGTATATGATCCACAAGATGTGCAAGCAATGATAGCCGATCGGGAACGACGATTCTTTAAAGAAATTTCACTAAACCCACAGCTAAAAGATCAACACCCATTGATGCACATTATTTCTGCTCAACAGAAGCTAAAATTGGTAGACCAACAAAGTGGAGTATTAATGTCAAAAGCTGCTAGTGAATCGGCAAGTGTGTTTGGCTCCAAGTACGGAAAACAACCTGGAGATAAATATGATCGTCTCGGCCCATATAATTCAGAGCTTCCTTATATTGTGAATGGTGAGGTGATATTGCCAAGCCAATTAAAAGCACGCAAAAAGCAGCAAGCTATTGATAAGAAAGAGGCGAGACAACGATCGATTCGATCTTTCTTACAAGGTGAAGACGATGGAAATTCCGCTGCGGGAACTTCTACCATCGCCTCTGCAGCGCAATCGGCTGTTACCGCTGTTAATAATTCAACCTCGTCATCTCCTGTGAAGGATGTTGGCGGTACTGCAGCGCCATCAAAACCTGGTACTGCTAACACAATTGCAGACAATAATATTAAATCTTCCAAGAAATATCGCGATTTCTTATCAGAGTCGTTGAAAAAGATTCAATCTGATGTTGAAGGTGCTGCCCCATTTCGCAGAACAAATTTCATCAACAATGAGGTCGACGAAAATGGAATAACCATTGAATCTGCTCCAAGCACAGCAGATACAAATGTTTCAAAGCGAGGAAAAGGAGGGAAAGATTCATCAGAAAAGTCAGCTCAATCGACGGTGCCAATTTCCCAAAAGAGTAACCATACTGTCCCCATTGCCTCTGGCCCCGGACCCGCGTTGCCAAGTAAAAAGCGTTTAGAAGGGGAGCCTGTATCAAGCAGAGATTATCATCTGGATTACAATTTCGATGATGCACCCGTTTTCCCGACAGGCACTTCATCGCAATCCTCCGCAATTCCGAAGGATCCGCAAAGTGAAGAGGGGAGTCCACCTTTGGGTAATGCTAGTAAACCTTTGGTTGGATCTTCAACTAAAGGTGGAATACAAAAAGAGAACTCCTCCAAAACCGGGATTATCAAATCATCGAGCGGGAAATTGCCGGCTTCTTCTCTCCAAGACAATAGTAAAGAGGGTCCTTCTGATAAGACACCAGTTTCCAACGGTAGCCCCATTGATGTTAATCAATCTCACAATTCAGATAAAAATGTTTCGCACCCGAGACCACCTCATACAGATAATGACGAAGAGTCGCTTCTTTCTCCTTTGCCGAAGTTTGTTCCTGGTCAATTGTTGGAAGAGGATTCATCGTTGCTCATTACCAATAGTGTTGACAAGATTAATGATCCGTATGTAAGCGCCACAAACGGTGATGCAGCAAGTGAAGGGGATGGATTTAGTGTGTCGCATTCTGAAGCATTTGTCGGCTTGAATGATGATCATCAATCCATTGCATCCCTGGATTCTCTCGGTAATTCATTAGAAGCATTGTCGAATGCAGATTTGGGCGATGGTTCCATGCTTATTTCTCCTGAGTATATTAACAAATCCCAACTTCGGGCTAATATATCAAAGACATTAGCATCGGAAGAGAGTTTAATCAAAGAGCAAACTGATGCGCTATTGCAAATGTCAGGCAGTACCTCGATCCATAATAATGAAGTTGATGTCTAAAGGTTTATAACTTTGTTAATGTTGTATATTATTGTTGTAAAATATCTTGACGCAGAGCTAAATGTTTAAAAAGTGATTTGAAAAAGCTACAATGCATGTTAATTCATTTATACTTGACGTATGGCATATTGAATAAGTACTCTTAAATTGACCATGTATGTAGTGGCAGTGCCAATTTTGGCATAACCGATATTAAAATTCGCCACTTTTGGCGTTGGCGGGCATGTGCATGTGCACGTATTCCATATTGTAGCATGTACAATAAAATACCCAGAAATTGTATTAACTTTTCGGTTTCTGTTGGCAATTTACAATAGGAAAACCCATTTGGCATTCTAAAGGTGCGTCCTCATCGTAGGTTTCGAACTTCTTAGCATTAAAGATATTATTAGAGTTCAATATCATTTTTGAATTTCCTCGTCATCATGAACTTCGAAGACACCAAAAAGTAAGTTGTCCCTACAACGGCGAAAGTTTTCTTTCATGAAAATTCAACTGAAAATCATGTTTGAAGCTCCAAATTTTATTTCCGTTCAGACACCTTGAAATTATGTTGGCTATTCATTAATTTTCCGTAGGTCATTATCTGGCTCTTTCCAGCGTTATACCGCCAATATTGGTGTATGGGGTGGTTTCTTGTCCCTCTCGTTGCTAGTTTACTACTTCTTGTCGAGCGGTGATTTCTCTTTTTTGTTGGTAAGATACCAATGTATTTGCATGATATTTGTCTTTTTATATGATTTGTCCTGTTGCGTTAGACTTATGCCTCATTCATGAGATGCTTCGGTTTTGGTTTGTTGAACTACAAAATGTGGACTTCTAAGACGGCGAGTGGTGTTTCTGTGAAGACTTTGCAGCTGTACGCATTAACGTTCTTTGCTCGCTTGTTGTCCATATTGAGACATCAAGGCTATTTACCATTCGACAAGACCGGTGATTGGTTCTATCACTTGGTGGAGACTATGAGTTTAGTTGCTGTTATGTTGGCCATTTACGGCATTTTTGTGCCACTTATTTCAACATACGGTGAAAAACATGACAGATTTGGAAATCTACACATCCCATCTGAACTTGGTGCTTTATATTTGATGGTACCATGTGTTATTTTGGCAGTGATCTTTCATCCGTAAGTGATCTATGGTGATTTTATTGAAGAAAATGTTTGATGTTGCCTGTAAACACAGATCGCTTAATCGTGAATTTTTCTCTGATACTTGCTGGACTCTTTCGATGTATTTGGAGGCGGTTGCGATGGTTCCTCAAATCTATATGTTCCAAAAGCAAGCCGCTGATGAAGGAGGCTCTGTGGAAGTAAGATGTGATCACTATCACTATTGATTATATGTTATCTTACCCTATTAATGAAGGCCCTCATTGGACACACTATGTTTGCCTTGGGATTTTCAAGAATATTTGAACTTATCTTTTGGCTCGGCTCCTTCAAAGAACTTTCGGATCATGCTGGGAGTCGTCTTCCAGGATATATTGTCCTCTTTTCTCAGATTGGGCACTTGTTGATTATGGCTGATTTTTTTTACTACTACTTCAAATCAATTTCTCGTGGTTTACCGATGGAGTTGCCAACTTCTTACTCTGGAATTGTATAAGATTGTATAAGTTGTTTCATCACGGATGGACTAGAAGTGTGTTGATTATTGCATCAAACATTCAGTTTTCATTGTTAGTTTTGTTAGTGTGGATGTTTGAACGGATAGGATAGTCTCGCTGTACAGTCAATGATGTATATTTTGAAATAAAATGAATCCGACTGTTTAGAACACATAGATTCAACGTATGAATTGTGGATGGATTGTAACCGGTGGTTATGTTAGCAGTTACTAGATTCCCCGATGGAAAATTATTTCTACGACTGACTTTTTAGTAAATTTGAGATGTTTTGGACATTTAGGGGGATCGTATCCAACAAAAATAGGCAGCCCCAGCAGCAGCCCAACCTCAATTTGGACGCCGTTTGCTTGTGATTAATTCCTAAATCGACTCTCATCCATCATTCTATTATATTCCTAATCGCTACGATTCTATAGCAGGACAACAGGTGTTGTTCATAATATTTTCATTGAGGCAAAGGCGGACCTTTTCTCGTTCTGAAAATTTGTGTTCTCATTTCAATCACGAGATTTTCAACATAGGAAGTCATACTGTTTTTTTTTTGAGTTTTTATTATTGAAGTCATAAAATCCCAATCAAGTACAGTGGCTCTAAATTTGTATTAGAAGTACTGTTAAGCAGTAGAAAGTGAAGATAAATTTTTGGTGATTATTAATATATCTTGCCGAACATAACCAGCCGAGATTGAGCAAGATGCAGGTGAGTTACACTATTGTCTGTTTTCGCCATTACTCACTACGGCTCTCAGCCTCAAATAAAGCCACATCCTCCAATCTTTGACACTGCCGATAAGCTATTGCGTTTTGGTGTATCCGATGTTGGTGAATTTGTCGACAGTGTTTACCGCGAACAACAGTCCAGCAAATTTTTTGGCAAAATTATTGGACGTCAATCCGTAACAGTCCACGGGAAAGGGGTATTTACAACGGCTGATATTGTTTGTGAAGGATATCTTCACAAGAAAGGCTCTTGGATGAAAAATTGGAAGAAGCGCTACTTCATTCTGCGTAAAGATATACGTTCACTTTGTTACTATGCATCAAGAGAAGACCTCACATTGCTGGGTGCAATTCCACTGGATAGTGAGACGCGCTTGATGAACATAAAGCCCGAGGATGCTGGTAGAAATCTATTTTTATCGTACGCTATCCAATATTTTATTTTTCTTTTTTTTCTTAATTACAGATGGTTATTCCAATGTTGTTGCCATCGAAACCGATTTGGATGATGGTCCCAATAGAACATATGTGCGGTTTGAAACATTTGAAAAAATGAAAGCTTGGATGCTTGATATTAAGAATGAAGCGCAGAATATGGTTGCAGCGACTGATGAAGAGATCGACTGGTGGGAAAATTTATTTGGAGCGGTATGCTAATGAAACCCAATATTTTCAATTTTTATTATGATTATGCCATCCAGGCGGACTTAATTGAACCCAAGAATAATGCGACTAGACGCGAAGGTGTTACAGCAGCTGATCATGAGCAAGGTGAGTCCTGTCCACAACCAATCCAGTTTGTATGAAAATTTCTCACGTTGTAATGTAGATGATATTCCTAAGCTGCATCCCCCGAAGCAGCGTCCCATAGTTGCTCCGCCTACTCCCAGTGATAAAGGCGAAGCTCCTGCGATCGATAGTGACGATGACACCGATGAAGAGGGCAAGGGTCCTGCAGGGGGTCCAAGTAGTAAAGAACCATCGGTTGCCGATAAACGGAGATCTACCAATGGCCAACTTTATCTTGTTAATTCAACGAGTAAAGTTCACAAGAAGATTAAACATGTTAGTTGTGTCATCACTTCTCTGTGACCATTTTTGAGTAATGTTCCTTCAGATGAAACCAGATAAGAAACCACCAGGTCCTCCACCATTCGAACACTTTCAAGCTACCAGCTTTGAAAGTCCACAAGGTGCATTGTTGGGATTACAATTTTCTTTACGATTGTGCAATATTTGCACTTATCAAGATCGGCTCTTTATTGTAATTTTTGGTTCAAATCTAAATGAAAAATCCAATGAGACGTTAGCTCAAGCTGTACAAACTGCTACTGGAAATGGTACATCTGGCGCCGGAAACCCCGCTTCTGTATCCACCGTTCCAACAACGACCCAAAATCCTGCTACTCCCGCCAGTAAAAGAGGGTCCACGGCTCCAACGACTGGCAGGTGGACACAGCTTGGACGTACTGAAGTACGAATGGTAACCGAAAGACCCGCCTACAGTGAAAGCTATGTTGGTGATGTCAAGATCTTTTTTCATGTCATGCAAAATTTGATTCCCGAGGCAAGCAAAGAGATCAAGATTGTCGTATATCGTCAAGAAAACCCTGATGCTTCTCGTGTCGGAGGAACAGTAGATGGTAAACATCATGCTGATGATTTGAACCAACAGTTGGAAATTGCGCGTACTGTAATCCCAAGGAAGCTCTTTGATTTCAAATCTGTTCTGAAATTCAAGATGAAAGTAAAAATGCAACTACCCGTTGATATCGCTGTACCTCTCTTTAAGGATGCGGAGGTTACGTTGGGTGTCTTAAAGTTGTCCTCATTCATCCTAAATCAGCATCGCTATTGGTTGCAAAAAACTTTGAAAGCAACCCCTTATTCTGAGATTTTATATTCATTTGTCACCAATACAGGAGTCACCGAGTCGCTCGAACAGTTGGTTGCGTCAAAATATGGTACTTCTGTTGGACAGGCGATGATCTCCCTGTTGAGTTCAGAAAGGCAAGATTTCTTACAAGATCGAATTCGATCATTAAAAGAGAACTTTGCTAGTGTGGTTCGTGACTTGGATAACAAAGCAAGACTTGCAAGTGGTGATGGTGCTGGCACCAACAGTGGTGATGGCAATGTTGACGATAAAGTGACAGCATTGTATGAACCTTATCGCCAAGCAATTGAATGCATTGAAGAAGTATTTCAAGAATCCAATGAACTCGCATCCATTATTTTATCAAATTTTGATAATGTTACTCAAGGAAAAGAAGTCAAAAATAATGTTATTCCTGTTGATATCGGTGGTGGTATTTTGCGTAGATCGGTCTGGAAGAAGATTACGATATGGCAATATTGTACGACGAATTTAAATGTCCACATGATGTTGAACAAATTCTTTACCCATCGTGATGTGTATGCATCGGTGGATAGTGAAAACACTAACTACCGAGGAAATGTTGTATATACACCAACTATTACGCTGGGGTGTCCTGCTGCACATGAACTGGGCTTCCATGATGGTGGCTTACGCCGTATTTTCAATGATATTCAAAGTGTCGAAAGGAAATTGGTTTGGTTACAAGCGATTCAATCACCGGACACAGAACTTCTTCAGAAGCTATTTGGTGCAGCTCCTAAGGAAGCCTTGGCTTTGTTTGGTGCAAAATGCGGTACCATGGCAAGTCAAGAGGAATTGGCTCATACCTTAAAACGTAAGTCAGAACTTGCACGTCGAATTGATATCTGTGCTAGTCAAGCTTTGGGTTGTGCTGTTACGGTTGTCCGCAATGCGTGTTTATTGGCCACAATCGCGGGCGGAAATCATTTTGATACTTTGGCAAGATCATTAAAAATTGGATTCTTGGTCATGTTTCAGTCTTACTTATCTACTCAAGGCGCGGAAGTAGGGATGTTGGAAGATCTTGAAATAGCAGCACTTTGGCTCAGTTTAGTGACTGTTCGGTTAGTTACTTATCCTAGTGGAAGTGGTAATCCAGGTGCTGGTGGTAAACCTGCCCCATTGGATATGAACGAACTGGCTGAGTCTGTTGATCGCACAGTTTCTACTGGAAGTGCAACTACCACCTCGTCCACATCTAGTGGTACATCAACTCCACCGCCTCCTCCACCTGCTGGTGCAACCTCCCCGTCTCCCTCCACCAAAAGCTTCCGCAGGAAATATTCAGAAGAAGGAAAACAGCTATTCACGGGATATGGTGATGGTATTACCATTAGACGAGATCTGGTAAGCCTATTCAATATAATTTATTTGCGTATGATATCGTTACCTCTATTACTTTTCTTTCTCTTCTTTCCACGTTGTAGAATGGAAGATTAACTGTTGATATTGAAATAACTGCCCAAGAGGCGTCAGTTATCTTAGAAGCATTGAATTTTATGAGTCAATTTCCTTTGAAACCGACCTTGGTTTTACCACCTTCGAACACAGTGTCGTTTGCCTTCCATCCAAATCCTGCTGTTTCATATTCACGTGGAGAAAATCTACCGCGTATATATGCCGTAGCAGAACTCTTTGGTGTCGTCTTTACTCAAGGAGTAAACGAAATGCAAACGTTAGCAAATTTGTCGTCTTCACGGGATGTTCTTAAGCAAGTGGACATTAATCAGTCTTCATTAGGTAAATTGAGAGAGTATTATACGCATTATCGTGAGGCTTTGGAATTCCAACTGACAAAACGCCTTCCTGAGATGGTGGATGCGTTGACGCAGAGTGCAATCGAACAACAGCAGCAAATGATGCAACAAGCATCGATCGATGGGGGATCGCCTTCAATATCTGGTCCTTCCACAACCAGTATGGCAGGTCGAGGACCTGTGCGGAGGAAAAGTCATCGTCCATCTCTTTTCCCTGGCACGAGCTTCATAGGAAATATAACGGTAAACACTGGTCAAATGAACATCGGTGTTAGTCAAAGTGATATACTGAATTTCACGACCAAGGTAGAACAACTCTCAGTGAAGGTATTGAATTATAATGACAGGTAATTTTGACTTTATTTATGTTCTTTTTGCATTCTTTATGTCTTCTGTTCGTGAATAGATTGTTAGATCAGCTTCATGAGTCAATCATTGTGTCTGCAACAAATCCCTATGACAAACATGTTGATGTCTTGCTCCGTAGTAGCGCAATTGCACGCCAAATTTGTGGAACAGTTGCAACTTTGTGTAAAAGTGGGAAAGATCGTACTTCGATGGGTGTTACATTAGAGAACTCTCGTAGCCTTGTTGAAGATCTTGGTGTTCATAATGGCCAAGAAGTATGTCAACTAATGAGATCTCAAGGAGTCCGCCGTATGAATGTGTATGCAAACACTGGGCAAACTATGTTTGCATTTAATCAGATACAACGCAGAGCTTTACCTGCTTGCTTCAGACCACCTCCTGGATGTCATGCTGGTAACGTAACGAGTTAACACTTGTAAGCTGCCAGGTAGTTTCATAGCGAATAGTTATTTAGTGGTTTTGAGCAGGTTAGTTGATTTTGAATACAGATTTATTACGGGGTATAAGAAGATTATATTACCATGGTTTTCACAGTTTCAGTGACTACTGTTGGATACAGATTATCCATCATCATTACTATAATTGTTTGATGACGTTTTACGTGCTTCAGTGGTTGGACATGTGGTTGATAATGGAAATTTTCATTGGATATTTGATGAGATCATGTGATTGTTTACTCTCTCTCTTCTCTCTCGATCTGTGTATGTTTATGTTTGCGTAGTTATTAGTTTCGCTCTTATAGCAAAAGCGTCGGATCAATAAAGTGAAATGCATTATTTTCTGACGTTTTTATTGCTGGTGTTGAACTATATACGGAAGGTCATGATTCTAAGTATGTTATATATTCGCATTATGAGGGTTAAATGAGATGATCGGAAACCAGAAATAAAAAAATTAATGAATGATAATAATATGGATGTTACTATTATATCATGTAGTTATACCATCTAGCACAATACGATTGTACGGTACGGTATCCTTTGAGTTGACCTTGTTGTTTTTTAATATAAAGTAGATTGGGAATATCAACTTCCTCTTGATATGTTACAAATGTTTTATCAAAAATAATATCTTATTATACTTTGAAGCATAGAATCTCATCCTCATCCTCCCTCATCTCGATCAACTTGGGAATAAGAAGGGGTCAAAATTGCTCAGAATTGGGTTAAATGGGATTTTTGGCAGTATGTGTGGTCCCAGTTGTGGGATTGCCCACAAGGTTTTCATGGGATCTTTTTTATTTCCCATGGGATAAAATAACGAAGGATCTCTTAACTCCAGTGTTCGAATTCACAACATTTCCAAATCACAATTTAATTGATTAATTAAATTTTTCTCACAGATCTTTCTCTTCAAAATGGCTGAAAGTAACGACGACAACAAGACTGTCCACTTGGTTTCTCAAGAAGGAGAGTCCTTTGATGTTCCATTGAGTGTTGCTAAAATGTCTGAATTGGTCAAGACTATGATTGATGAGGACCAAGATGATGAGGAAGCCCAAGAAATTCCTCTTCCTAATGTTAAGTCCAGCATTCTTGCCAAGGTGATTGAATTTGCCAAGCACTACAAGGTTGATCCTATGTACGAAGTTGAAAAGGTTAGTTCATGCAGTGGTGACTTTTGGTTGGTTTATCAATCCCTCCTTTGCTTAGCCCCTTAAGTCATCAAATATGAATGAAGTTGTTCAGGAATGGTATTCAAATTTTGTTGCAATTGATCAAGAGACTTTGTTCGAGTTGATTTTGGCTGCTAACTACATGGACATCAAGCCTTTGTTGGACTTGACTTGTGCCACCGTAGCTAGTATGATTAAAGGCAAGACTCCAGAAGAAATCCGCAAGCAATTCAACATCGTGAATGATTTCACCCCTGAAGAAGAGGCTCAAGTTAGAGAAGAGAACAAGTGGTGTGAGGAAGCTTAAGTCCCCAACTACTTCAATAGTTTTCTGTCTACTGTATATGAATTGATTGATTGTGTTACTTTGTTGTATAAAGATTGTTTGTAACTGGATAGTAACTTCCACAATGTACTACTATTTTCGCTTCAATCACAGATGCCGCTGAGAGAATTTTTTTTTTTTACTGCATGATGTAGATTTTTCAAGGAAAATAAAGTTGTCTATGGGGTAATTACAAGTGCAACACGAAATTAAAATCGCTCCATAAAATTATGATTCCATGTTTAAAACAAATTGAATAAACACACTGTTTTCTTTATGTTGCATTCACACAACAAAGAATATATTCTAATCTATATCAGACCCAACAAAAAAGAAAGAGGTTTCTCAAAAACGGAAACAAATGATTCTTATCGTAGCAATGTGCAAAAAATAAAATGCTGCGGTTACTTTGAGAGGAGACAGTGAAAAGGGAGACTTGCACCGAATAAAATAAATTCAGTACTCATTAAATGTGATACAGAACTTGGTCGACAATACGTTGGATCCACTGCTCCTGTTCATTTGCTGTTACCATCTTTCCTTTATCAGATTGGTGACAACGGCATGTAAAATAAAATTGATTCAGTCGAGCGTCATAATAATATTCTTTTGATAGCTCCTTATGGTTGTTGGCAATATGTAACACTGAATCGCAAACAAAGTTGACTTCTGCATTCGTCATAATTGGATGGAAAGAAAGACGGCACCACCCAGGTTTTGTGGAGTTATCGCCCTTGTCGATGAGGTCCGTAATAGCTTTAGATTGACCTCTGTCAATTCCGAACAAAACATGCCCATATGTTCCAGCACAATTACATCCACCTCGACATTGAATACCATAGTAATCATTCAATAATTTAGCGAGCAAATTATAATGCAAGCCATCAATATAAATAGAAAAAATAGATATCCTTTCTTTGATATGCCCTGCCAGAATATGTATGTTCTCCACATGTCCCAGCCTTTCAAAAACCATATTATTGATATAATGCTCTCTGGCAGCGATCTTTTCGACAGACATTTCTTCTTTTAATTGAATTGCCAAAGCTGCACGGATTGTTTGCATAAATGGTGGTGTACCAGCATCTTCTCGATCTTCAATATTACTGACATAACCTTGTTCCCCCCAAGGATTTGTCCAGTTTACAGTGCCACCACCACAGAAATCTGGTTTTTTCAATGTATATAAAGCTTTATTAAAAATGCAAACTCCACATGACCCTGGTCCACCGAGTAATTTATGAGGAGAGCAAAAGATGGCATCCAAATAAGCTTCAGGGTCATCGTTGGGGTGCATATCTACATTAACATAACCGAATGAGGCAGCGAAGTCAACGAAACAGTATACACTATGCTTATGAGCAACTTTTGCAATTGCATGAAATGGTGTAATAACTCCTGTCACATTTGAACAAGCCGAAATGGATGCATATTTATACTTTCTCGTTTCGTATTTCAAGAATGCTTCTTCGAAGTTATTAACAGATACACGACCATCCTTATCGGGGGACACCAAGACTACTTCAGTTAGAGCGTTCTCCCAAGATATTTGGTTTGAATGATGTTCATAGTGTGTGATAAATACAACAGGTAAATCATCATGCAGACTATCCGCAACTTTTTCTGTCAATTCCTGGAGAATTCGAGATCGCAAAGATTCATGAACTTTCAATCCCAATATAGATTGGAATTTATTTAATGCTCCAGTCATCCCTGAGCCACATACGATTAAAGCATCATTTTCATTCGCATGGACATGTCGTTTGATGTTGTTTCTAGCGCGTTTGTAAGCGGCAGTCATAACATGGCCCAACAGAGAAGTTTCAGTGTGAGTATTTGCAACATACGGCGCAATTTGACGAGAGATCACTTCTTCAATGGGACCATAGCATCGCCCACTTGCTGTCCAATCAGAGTATATGCACGGAATTTCTTCGTCTGCATGGTGAGAGTGCAATGTTGCATTGAAGCCTATAGTATTAACACGGAAACGGTGGAAATGATGCTCCTCGCCAATATCTTCGATTTCAATTCTCTCACTTGGAGATCCTGATGATGCTGAAACTACTGAAGCGGAGTCAGTAGTTCCTGCCCTTTTTGATGAATCCGCGACCGCCGCAGTGTGCTCGTGATGATGAGTGTGGTTGTTGTGGAAGACATACTTGTCGCATGGAGAAGATGATCCTTTCAATGACTGGTGCGCATCGCTATTGTTTGCAGATTGAGAGCACCCCATGACACCTCTAGTTGAGAAAATTTAGATCGATGGATGATTAGTTTGGAATATATGGGCGTTTATTATTATTTTGTCGAACTCCTTGTCCTTATTGTACAACACGATATGGAATACACTTCCACCACCTCATGCTTTTCAGCAACTTAATCGATCACAGATCTACAGTGGCAAACTCCTATATAAGGTAATGGGCTTGTATGGGGATCACTCCAAGCTTTTAACTATATTGAAGATTTAACAAATAAACAATATATTCGCGATAGGACAGGTCTGCACAGTGTAAGGAAAGGCTACTGCTAATTAAGCCTAACTAAGCACAATAGTATCGTCCACATATCTGTACTATTTGTACACCATACAGTACATACGGCATAAATGCTATTCGCTATCATGACATGGATGTGTGGGGAAGCTGCACTTCTAGCTACGATGCATATTGCATCAAACTTGTGTTTCTCTTCCACAAATAAATATTAATATTGTATAATTTATAGATAATCACATTCGCAGTCTAGAATTATTACTGTCGATATGTTATGGATATGCCACAGCCTGTAGACCATTTTGAAAATATGCAGGCGAAAGGAAATTAATTTACAATTGTTGCAGTGATAAATTACGCTGTGTTGAAGGAAGACAAGTGTTCTACATACAGAATACACTCCTGCCCTGAATAACAAAAGAGAATTCAATAATGCTACTTCTCAGTGGTGATGAAAATAAGAACAAGATAAAAAGGTGCTCAAAATATTTTTAATCAATCATTCAGCCTTTTAACTTATTCTTCATTTTCTGTTTTGCTAACTTCGCTTGCAGCTTCCCATTCAATCGATCATTATAGTCTTCCCCGCGATTCTTTATTTGTTGTGCTTTTTTACCCCCACTGTTTAGGACATCAAATTTTCCACCAGATTTGTTTGCTGAATATGCTTTGTCATTATTCTTAGGACTTTTGTGTTTGTTACCATTAAGCCAATATTTTGGCGGCTCCACAGTGCTAGTCGAAATTTGATCAAATATGGTACTTGCTGGACCGCTGTGGTGTTTTGGAACATTAAAATTTACCGATGTAACCAATTCCATCTGTTCCTTCATTCTCTTCTTTTCTTCCAGCAATAGAGTAGAGGCTGTTTTACCACTGCTACTGGATGATACAGCCCCATTTAGTTGAGGAGGGATATCTTCCGCCCCAATTAAGTCAAGCGTTTTCTCAAGCAAACAAGAAATGCTCATGACTGAAACCAATAGATCGTAAGATTTCTTGATGACGCTAATGCAAGCAAAGAAGAAATGTTCATATATGCTTCCATATTGTAGAATAGTTTACCTTAGGCCTTATGTGGAAGAATAAATAGCAGCACAGCAGCCGCCCCACAGGCGTGTGTGTGGCTCCGCTGATTATGGATATAGGCCTAATTAGCACCACTCTCACACAACCTTAACAAATAATCTTAAATAGAATTATGATTTAAGGATAAAATTTACTTTGCAACCTTGCAATAACATCCCAACCCTGAAAGCGTAACTATGGTATCGTTCATAGGGTACTTGCTACAATGTATACATAATTTAATACACAAATACGCACATGATTCCAATAGAAAAAACTTTCACTTCTTTCCTTTCTCCTGATTAGCATCATTCAATCTCTTAAATGTTTTGTTCAAGTGATTCATAATCTCATAATGCTTCTTACCACCAGCTGCGAAGTACCTTTCGTGAATAGCTGCTTGATCAGATTTAACGGGGGAACTATCGACCATCAATACATCTCCATCAACATAGAAATGGATATCGTGAACAGCTTTGCCAGAACTTCCAATTCCTCGTGTCACCGAACCTGATCCACCAATTGTCGCAACTGAAGCCACTAATGCAGCCGATGCGGCAGAAGCTGCCAAACCTTGAACTTGTTTGTTCTTAAATGACAACAAAGAGCAAATCAATTCAGAATCTGACTTATCCAAAAAGCGCGACAATTTTGAAATATCAATTGCAGAGTATAAAGTGAGTAGCGATCTCATTTTCAAGAATGGGATGTGATGCATTACTTCTGTGCAAATAATATTGCATTGATTGTTGAAAGCAATCATATGAGTACTACTTCCGCCAGAACCAAACTCTGGAATTCCAGGAGTAATAAACTTGGGAGCACTGGACTCGAACAGCTCTTGAACACTAGAACGATCTCCAGCTTGTAATCTCTTGATTTTATCGGCAAATTTCATCTCAACAGCATCTTTTACTTGATCTTCTATGCGGTGGTTAGGTTTAATTGTGATCAAGATAGCAGCGAGCCCCATGGCTCTGTCAACCATACGACGAAGTTGGGCCTCAACACCAGGTCTGAGCGAAGCAGCCGCACCAGGCTTCAAAATACGGATAACATGCAAAATAATCTCCGCAAAAACATCTAACGCTTCAGTGAACCGTTTCAGCATCAAATTACAGACACCAATATGATAAAATACGTTGAAGTGGCAGATAGGCAATGATGCAAACAGTTCCTTGCGATCACTCAATCGCAAATGAGCAACGGCGGCCAAAGAAGAACCATAATCGCCAATTAAACACTCCAATCTTGCCAATTCAATTGACGCGAAATATCCAAATTGCTGTAAAACGGACAATTTCTCACCAGCAATAATTGGCCTTCTCTTTCCTGTGGCTATCAACTTGTTCAGAATGCCAACAACTTCAGGGTAGTTCCAAGCATCGCGATTCTCATTCAGTACGTTAGCAACCTCATTAGTGTTGTGGCCATGCTGGCAGCGGTATTGACAGAAACCTTGAAATTGATATGCGAATTCTTGGGTGATATCATAGATCCATTGAGTCGACACACAAAATTCTTCTTCCGGAGCAGCAACAATCAAATCAAAGAGTTTCTTGTAGTTTGCCCATGAATTCAAATGATCTTTCAATTGAGGCTTCAATTTCACAGTTATATGACGTATCGTCATTTCTCTAAATAGGAGGACAGTTAATACCCGAACAAACCATGTAATTACCACCTTACTTGTACAAAGAAAGAAACAGCTCATCGTTGGAAGCCTCCTTGGCAATAGCAGCGACGTCAGGCCAATAGCTATTTCCGTAAAACTGGTCAGTAATTTCTTTATATCTAATCTCATATAATTTTTGGACTTCTTCTAACAAGCAACCGCGTCTGGTTGCATCATGCAAGTCAAAGATGAAATCCTTGACGGCAGCTGGAACTTCTCCAGAAGCGTGCTTCTTGTCAATTGGTGGCATATCTAAAATTAAGAAAGTGATATACGGTATAGTTGCACAGTCCAATCCAATTATATTATGTAATTATTATTCCAGAGCGTTGAGAGACCGCCCCACCACCACAATTTCTCAAAAGTAGTTTCTACCAAAAACTTATTTCATGCTTCTGCGTTTTTCACTCCATCTGTTTTTTGGCACTTTTATTTTTATTATTTGGTATTCTGGATTCCTCATTCATTGTGAATTCAATGATAATGGATGATGGATGAATGTGCAATTGATGTGCTTAAAGGTCTGACCAAGTTTGGTCATAACAAACGGTTAAGTCAAAGTTGGGTTGTTCCAGATGATCTCAATGACCAACGTGTGCACACGGCATTATTATCATTAGATGATGCTGTGTTTCCCACTGCTACCACTTCGAAGAACACTATTCGCAAAGGATTAATTATTTTGAATGGGAAAGTGTGTCTAATTGAAGATAAGGTTAAGAGTGGTGATACTATCGGTTTACTCCAGACTCTCGGTCCCCCACAAAGAAAGTTACCGTCCCTTGTCTCGAACAGCAACCTTCCAACGACTGTGCGGATTTGTTTTGAGGATAGACACTTGGCTGTGGTTCTTAAACCCCAAGGTATGCCAGTTTTTAGCGAGAAAGACTCAGGACGTATTGCATTGGCAACAGTGCTTTGTCACCAATTTACGTCAAGTGGCTCAGCGGAAGACTCTGAAATGAATTATCGTCGTAGACCACAGCCTGTCCACAGACTGGACCGTGAAACAGGAGGTCTAGTACTAGTTGCAAAAACTTATTCTGCGTTGCGAGCGCTGACAGAAGCATTCGTAGGTCACAATGTTCATAAAACTTACTTTTCTTTGGTCGAAGGCAGGATAGAACCGGATGTTGGCACTATTTCTGTGGCTTTGGATGAAAAAGAAGCAATCACTCATTATCAACAAAAATGGTCAAAGGATTATGAAGGAAGGTTAGTTTCTTTTGTTGAATTAAATCCAATTACTGGACGAAAAAATCAATTGCGGAGGTAATAAACTCACCGGATCTGTTTGACCAATCTGATGGTTATTATCCAACAGACATCTGCAGCATATTGGACATCCAATTGTCAACGATGAAAAGTTTAATAATATCCGTGTTAATCAGCGAACGGTAAGATGATTTTCACTTGTCTTTGGACATGGTAATTTGCGATTGTTCCATATATAGGGTAAAATGTTTCTATGGGCTGTCAAAGTTTCATTTCCTCATCCAGAAACACAAGAAGTTTTAATGGTAGAAGTCCCCCATGAATGTATAAATATATTTGAAGTATGATCTTAGTTCCACTGTGTCTTCTATACGATCATGGAATGGTACCTTGATGATATCACTCCAATATTCGTAGTTACAGGACATTGAGGAGAGAATGTTTCCCTGGTATCCAATATATGGCTTACTCCGTCCTGGTGGTGCAGCATATTGATATACGGATAGATGTCTTTGGTAGCCGATACAAATCTGATAGTGGTATCATAAATCTTACATTCAAGCTGTACGAATGGTAGATTTTATGAATATTATCGTGTGATAGACTTTATCGATCTACTCCGAACCATCAGAAAATGAAAGGGAACAGAAAGAGAAATTGCGTGTGATAATACAAGCATCTTGTTGTATTATTTTGTTGATGATGTCCAGTAGTGGTTATGTGTATATTTTATCGTTCTGGGATAATTTTAGGAATATTTGTCTTCATCTGACTCTTCAAGCAAGTTAATACAGAAAATAAGCAAATTGGGACAAGCTTAGATTGCCGTAGGGACCTACTTGTAACTCTTGGATGATTTGATGACTATTCTTTCTTGAAACGGGCCTCTTTCTCAATTAATAATGATCATATCAACTTGGTAGTTGACTTCAAGAGACACAAGTCATGATAAAATAATGTACTTCATCTTTGATGGATTATCTAAATACTAAATACAGAAGTATTATACTACTTCTATTTGATCACTATTCAATGATTTTTTTTTTTTTAACGGTGACGAAACGAACTACCCAGGTATCCAAAGCTACAAAACTTACAAAAAGGCCTAACTAGGCCAAATATCATGAAGAACATAAATCCACTCCAGACTTTATATAATTAACATCCCTGTACTTCCAATTAGCAAGCGACCTGTTCCTTTCAAAATCATAACGAATCTCCCCACAAAAAAGAGCAAAGTTAAACTTGTAAAAAGCCGCCAGATTGCGTTGTAATGCGCAAGATAAACGTTGAAACCAGTACTCTCGGAAATACACCGCTGCATAACCAGTTCTACAATTTTGCTTTGACATTTTACGAATATAATCATAAGCTGATTTGTTGATACGACCAAAAATACTGAAAGCAAAAACCTGTAAAGAACGTCTATTATCTCCCTCAACAATAACCCCATCCTTCTTGTACTTTGCAACTTTACTGGATTCACGATACTCCACCATTGGCTGAGCTTGAGAATCATTATCAGGATCTCGATGATCATGTAAAAGGCTGCTACAAGGATCTGTAATCGTAACCTCAATAACCTTCATCGTCGGCCCCCTAACAATCAAATCTGCTCTGAGTTCATCATCATCCTCAGCGGAGATACCCACAGTAGAAACAGCTACATTATTATTATTAGACACAAAGCCAACATTTTCCTGAGACAACGGAGCAAGAGTAACCTCTGTGGCAACAGATTTCCCTTCCGATCTGTGCATCTCTGCCAAGACTGAAACAACAGAATTATGAGTATTTAGTTTACCCCTATTGAACAGACAACCATGCGCAAAATGATGACCATAAGCATCAATTACTTTACATTGAGGAGGCCTGTTACTCGAAATACAAAGACTACAACGATTGTTAAAACGCGTTGGACGATCTCTGAGTGCTGCAATAATT
>JACCEA010484360.1_pt1 | contig 22157 bp, 9 predicted proteins | sample 7449851 | NCBI WGS metagenome assembly JACCEA01 (sample SAMN15323453, study PRJNA562643) | freshwater metagenome | isolation source: river surface water | place: USA:Blue River Watershed | collected 2017-08-18 | reverse complement strand
TTTGGGTTTTAACAATGACTGTTTTCAGTTCATTATTAGCTCAAACAAGGCAAGTAACTGGTAAGGTTACTTCTTCAGAGGATGGTTCTGCTCTACCCGGAGTTAGTGTCAGCCTAAAAGGTACCTCTCGTGGTACAACAACAGGTGCCGATGGTTCATACAAAATCTCTGTAGGAGATGGAGCCGTTTTGGTATACTCTTTTGTTGGATACAAACAACAAACGATTTCAGTCGCAAGCCAGTCGGCGATCAACGTAGTTTTAGCTTCAGATGCATCTGAGTTAAATGAAGTTGTGGTAACTGCCTTAGGTTTGACTCGTACGAAAAACTCGTTACCTTATGCTGCTCAGCAAGTAAAAGGAGATGAATTAACTCGTGTGCGTACTGGTAATGCATTCCAAGCACTTTCTGGTAAAGTAGCAGGTTTGCAAATTACACAAGGTAATGCAGTGGGTGGTTCTACTAACGTGGTTATTCGTGGTAACAAATCATTAACAGGTAATAACCAAGCGTTATTCGTTGTGGATGGTGTACCTATCGATAACTCGAACAAGAACTCATCTAACCAGGTAACTGGTCGTGGTGGTTACGATTACGGTAATGCTGCTTCAGATATTAACCCAGATGATATCGAGTCAATGACGGTATTGAAAGGTGCTGCTGCAACTGCTCTTTACGGTTCACGTGCATCAAATGGTGTGATCATGATCCAAACGAAGAAAGCGAAAAAAGGATTAGGATTGTCAATCAATGCTGGTTTAACAGTAGGTACGATTGATAAGACTACATTCCCAACATACCAAAACCAATATGGTGCGGGTTATTCTGATCCATACCAAAAAGATGGTTTCTTGTATTTTGATGCGAATGGTGATGGCGTAAAAGATTACGTTGTTCCTACGGCAGAAGATGCTTCTTATGGTGTGAAATTTGATAATCGTCCAGTTTATACTTGGGATTCATTTGATCCAGCAGGTCCAAACTACATGAAGACTAGCCCTTGGGCAGCTGCTAAAAATACGCCAGTTTCTTTCTATGAAACAGCTATTTCTAACAACACAGCGATTCAATTAGACGGTGCTAACGATAAAGGTACTTTCAAATTAGGATTTACGCGTAACGAAGAGCGTGGTACTTTGCCAAACTCATTAGTTTCTAAAAATATTATCAACTTGGGTGGTTCGTATAATATTAATAACAAGTTAACAGCATCAGCAACAGCTAACTTCTCTACAGTAGATGGTTTAGGTCGTTATGGTTCTGGATACAGTGGATTGAACGTGAACCAAAACTTCCGTCAATGGTATCAAACTAACGTTGATATTCAAGATCAAAAAACTGCTTATTTCCGTAACAACCAAAACGTTACATGGAACTGGGGTGATCCTTCAACTCCTGCAGGTTTGAAACCAATCTATACGGATAACTACTATTGGACTCGTTACCAAAACTACCAGAACGATACTCGTTCTCGTATTTTCGGAAACGCAATGTTGAACTACAAGGCTACAGATTACTTGAATTTGATGGGTCGTGTAACTTTGGATACATACAATGAATTCCAAGAGGAGCGTACTGCTGTAGGTTCTCAAGCAGCAGCTGGTTACAGCCGTTATGATCGTACGTTTAACGAAACTAACTATGATTTATTAGCTAATTTCGATAAAAACGTAACGAAAGACATTAACGTAAAAGCGCTTGCTGGTTTGAACTTACGTAAATCGTATTCTCGTTCAATCTCTGCTTCGACAAACGGTGGTTTGATCGTTCCAGGTTTATATTCAGTAGCTAACTCAAAAGGTACAGTTGCTGCTCCATCAGAATCTTATACTCCACGTGAAGTATTTGGTTTATTTGGTGGTTTGACTTTGTCTTACAAGAACTTCTTGACTTTAGATGGAACTATCCGTCAAGACAAGTCGTCTACATTGCCAGTGGCTAACAATGCATACTTGTATTATTCAGGTGCTGCTAGCTGGAATTTCTCTGAGCACTTCAAGGATTTACCTTGGTTAACTTCAGGAAAATTACGTGTTAACTACGCAACAGTAGGTAATGATGCTCCTTGGGGTGCAATCAAGAACGTATATGATCAACCAGCTCCGTTTGGTTCAACAATCTTGTTCTCTGCTCCAAGTACGCAAAACAACCCATTCTTGAAACCAGAGCAAACACAATCACGTGAGATCGGTTTGGAAATGGCGTTTATGCAAAACCGTTTAGGATTTGATTTGACATACTATCAAACAAATACCTTGGATCAAATCATGCCAGCATCTGTTTCTACAGCAACAGGTTTCTCTTCTACGTATGTAAATGCGGGTAACATTGAGAACAAAGGTGTTGAATTAAGCTTGTTTGCTAACCCAATCAAGACAGCTGATTTCTCTTGGAATGTTAACGTGAACTTCACGAAAAACAATTCATTGGTATTAAGCTTGTACAACGGTAGCCAAAACTTGCAAATCGCTACTTTCCAAGGTGGTGTGAGTTTCAATGCGACTGTTGGTCAACCATACGGTATCATCCAAGGAAAAACTTGGAAATTCTTAAATGGCGAGAAATTGGTTAAGACGAATGGACGTTATGACATCACAACAACAACAACCAATAACATTGGTAACGTGAATCCTGATTGGATTGGTGGTGTAAATAACTCATTCCGTTACAAAAACTTGACGTTCAACTTCTTGATCGATATCAAACAAGGTGGTAATGTATTCTCTTTAGATCAATACTACGGAGCGGCAACAGGTGTGTTAGCTGAGTCTGCTGGATTGAACGATAAAGGAAATCCTTCTCGTAACTCAATCGCAGATGGTGGTGGTGTGATTATGCCAGGTGTTAAAGCTGATGGTTCGAAAAATGATATCCGTGTAGAAAACGAATACGGAACTTATGGTTACGCTTACAATCCAGCTGCAGCATTTGTTTATGATGCGAGCTACATTAAATTACGTGAGGCTAACATCGTTTACTCGGTGCCAAGCTCAATCGTTCGTAAATTAGGTGGTGTTAAAGGAGTTGATTTATCGTTATTCGGTAGAAACCTTTGGATCATTCAGAAATTTGTTCCTTATGCGGATCCAGAAGAAAACTTATCTTCAGGTAACATTCAAGGATACCAATCTGGTGCTTATCCAACAACTCGTTCTATCGGATTTAACGTTAAGTTGTTATTTTAATCATCCTAAAATTATATAATGATGAAAAGAATATTAATCGTTTTTGTACCGCTGTTGGTTTTATTTGCAGCTTGTACAAGTGACATCTCTCAATTGAACATTGAGACAAAAAGGCCTGCTGCAGTTCCTGCACCAACCTTGTTTTCGAATGCCGTTAAGACCCTTGCTGGTACTTTGGCATCTGCGAGTGTGAATACGAACGTATTCCGTTTTACAGTTTCGCATTGGGCGATGGCTGTATACCAAGATGAAGCACAATATGATTTCAATACACGTGCGATTCCAAATGGCTGGTGGACAACAATGTACCGTGATGTTATCGCGGATTTACGTGAGTCAGCTCGTTTGATCAACGCGGATGCTTCTTTAGCGCCTGCTGAGAAAGCAAACAAATTGGCGATCTTGGATATCATGGAAGTTTACACGTATAGTATTTTGGTTAATACATATGGTAATATTCCTTATTCTGAGTCAATTAATGCATCTATTTTGTTTCCAAAGTATGATGATGCAAAAACAGTTACGGCTGATTTGATGGCTCGTTTGAACAAGGATATCACAGCAATTAATCCTTCGGCATCTTCATTTGCTGCTGGTGAGGATTTAGTTTACAAAGGATCTGCTGCTAAGTGGGTTAAATTTGCAAACACATTGCGTTTCAAATTAGGTATGGTATTAGCAGATGTAGATGCTTCAACAGCAAAAACAGCTGCAGAATCTTCTGATGCTGGTGCTATCTCGGCTGCTGCTGACAATGGATTGTTTACATTCCTTTCAGCATCTCCTAACCAAAATCCATTATTCGTTGATATCGTAACAGGTGGTCGTCAAGATTACATCGCTGCGAAAGACTTAATGGACAAATTGTTAGGATGGAATGACCCTCGCACATCTGCATTCTTCTCGAAGAATAACTCAGGTGCTTATGCTGGAGGTATCGTAGGTAAAGCAAACACTTTCGTTGATTTCTCTCGTGCTGGCGCGAAAGTTATCGATGCTGCTGCACCTTACGTGTTTGCTGATTATGTAGAAACTGAATTCTTACGTGCTGAAGCAAAAGAAAGAGGATTCTCAGTAGCAGGAACGGCTGAAACTCATTACAACAATGCAATTACTGCATCGATCTTGTATTGGGGTGGAACAGCTGCTGATGCGGCTGCTTACTTAGCTCAACCAGATGTAGCTTATTCGACTGCTGCTGGAGATTGGAAGCAAAAAATTGGTACTCAAAAATGGATCGCTCTTTACAATCGTCCTTACGAAGGTTGGGTAGAGATTCGTCGTTTGGATCAACCAAAAATTGCTGCCCCAGTAAATGCAAAGTTGACTAGCTTCCCAACACGTTTCTCATATCCTTCATTTGAGCAAACATTGAACGGTGCAAACTACACAGCTGCTGCATCTGCAGTAGGTGGTGACTTGTACACGACTAAATTGTTCTGGGATAAGAACTAATCAATATTTTATTGATTTTGAAAAGGGCGACCACGTGGTCGCCCTTTTTGTTTGCCAAATATTCTATTGATTTATAATATTAATAACGAATTTTTATAAACATTTTAAGGAGTTTGGGGTTAGAAATATTATTTTTGTTTTCATTCATTAAACTAAACAACATGAAAAAACTAGTACTATCCTGGGTGTTGATGATGGCTGTTGTCAGCTCATTGTTTGCCCAAACAAGGCAAGTTACTGGTAAAGTCACATCCTCGGAAGATGGAAGTGGCATGCCAGGCGTAAGTGTCAGCGCGAAAGGTTCCGCAAAAGGAACTAGCACAGCGGCTGACGGAACCTATAAAATTGCGGTTGCAGATGGTGTAAGCCTTGTATTCTCTTTTGTCGGTTTTAATTCTCAAACAGTTGCTGTGGGTTCACGTAGTGTGGTTGACGTGCAATTACAAGCGGATAACCAACAATTATCAGAGGTAGTTGTCGTAGGTTACGGTACCAAGAAGCGCCAAGAATTTACGGGTGCAGCTTCTTCCGTAAAAGCCGCTACCATCGCAGAACGTCCTGTTCAATCTTTCTCACAAGGTTTAACGGGTCAAGCTGCCGGTGTTAACATCACGCAACCCAATGGTTTGTTGAACAACCCTCCAGTGATTCGTGTGCGTGGTTTGAGCTCACTTTCGCTAAGCTCATTTCCTTTGGTCGTAATTGATGGTATTCCTATTTCTACGGATAACGTATCGGCCAACTCGACTACGAATAATCCATTGGCGGATATTAACCCTTCCGATATTGAGTCGATCGACGTATTGAAAGATGCTGCTTCTGCGGCTATTTACGGTTCTCGTGCGGGTGCAGGGGTTTTGTTAATTACGACGAAACGTGGTAAATCAGGTAAAGCAAAAGTTTCCATTGATTCTTGGGCGGGTATCTCTGAGGCAGTTCGTTTACCGGATGTCCTGAACGCACAACAATACATGGACCACAAAAACGGTGCGATTGCGAATGCTTTGGCAATGAATCCAAATGCCATTAGCGCTTCACAACGTAATGCAGAAAATAAATCTTTCTTGCCTGCTTACAATGCAGATGGTTCGTTAATCGATACAGATTGGTACAAAGAAGTATACCAAACTGCGGTTTCACAGAATCACAACTTGACGATCAACGGCGGAACAGATAAGACGAATTACTACTTCTCTGCAGGCTATTCTGATCAAGATGGTTTCTTGCGTAGCAATAGCTTCCAACGTCGTTCTGGTCGTTTCAATATGGATCACCAAGCAACGAAATGGTTGAAATTAACGGCTAATTTTAACTATTCGAACACGTTTAACAAAGCACCTATGTCGGGCTCAAACTCGGGTGGTGCATTTAATACATCTGGTTTAGGTCGTATCGCTGTGGCACAAGTTCCCAACTTGCCAGCTTACTTGCCAGATGGTTCTTATAACTTAGAGAACAATACATTGGGTCGTTTGAATAACTTATTGCCGGCTCAATTTCCTAACCCAGCAGTTGTTCGTGATTTGGATAAAATTACATCTGAAAACACACGTTTAATTGCCAACTTAGGGGCTGAATTCCGTTTAATGGAAGGCTTAACTGCGAAGACAAGCTATTCTTGGGATCGTCGTAACACGGAGAACATTCGTTTCTTCAACCCATACAATGGTGACGGTTGGTCAGCAGGTGGTGATGCTTATAACAACACCGCTCGTTCGGATAACTGGAACTGGATTAATACCTTACAGTATAACTTGACTTTGGCAGAAAAACATAATTTCTCTGTGATTGCAGGTTCTGATGTGCAAAAAACACGTGTATTGAACTGGGGAGCGCAACGTCAAACATTAGCTGATTACTTCTTCACAGACTTCCAAGGTAACTTTGGTACGAACTTAGCTGCAGGTAATGGTATCTACCAAGTAGCTTATGAAGCGTATTTGGGAAGCTTCTCGTATAATTATGCGGGTAAGTATTTCTTGAGTGCCAACTACCGTCGCGATGGTAACTCGGCTTTATCTTCAGAAAACCGTTGGGGTGATTTTGGTGGAGCATCTTTGGGATGGACTGTATCCGAAGAAAAATTCTTCAAGAACTTAAACTTGGGTAATAAAATTACTAACCTACGTTTGAAAGCTAGTTATGGTAAAGTGGGTAATGGTAACGTTCCTAATGCTTATGGTTCTTATTCAACTTTTGCTTCAGGACTTTATGGTGCGGCGCCAACCTTATCATTTAACCAAGCAGGTAACAAGGATTTGAAATGGGAGACTTCGGCACAAACCAACGTAGGTTTAGACATTAGTTTCTTAAATGATCGTATTCAAGTGGAAGCGAACTACTACTACAAGGATATCAACAACTTGATTTTGAACGTACCACAAGCACCATCTAAAGGTATTCCTGGTAACTCAATTCTAGCTAACGTAGGTTCCATGTATAACAAAGGATACGAATTAGCTGTTACTGCAACTCCTATTAACAATAATGGATTTGTTTGGACAACGAACTTGAACTTTGCTACGAACGAAAACATGGTTACATCGTTAGTTGACGCAAACACGCCAATCTTAACAGCTACCTCGGGTTTAGAAGTTACTTCCATTACGAAAGTAGGTTATTCAGCAGCACAGATTTACGGTGTAAAAACAGCAGGAGTTAACCCAGAAAATGGTCGACGTATCTACATCAAGCGTGATGGAACAAAAGTTCAATATCAACACTTAGGTGGAGCGTTAGCTTGGACGACATTGGATGGTAAGGCTACAACGTCTCCTTCTTCTGAGCAACAAATTTTGGGAAATACATTACCTACTTTCTATGGAGGTTTTAATAATACATTCCGTTACAAAGGTTTTGATTTAGGAGTGAATTTTACATTCTCAGGAGGTAACTACATCTACAATGGTTCCCAAGCAGGTTTGCGTGACCAACGTGTTTGGAATAACTCGGTTGACGTATTGAACTCTTGGAAGACTCCGGGTCAAGTAACCGAAATTCCAAAAGCTGTTTATGGTGATAACGTATCAAATGGTTCATCTTTCTTAATTGATGCCAATGTTCAAAAGGGTGATTTCTTGCGTTTGCAAACAGCAACATTAGGTTATAAAATTCCTACGAACTTAACGTCGATTGGAATCTCTAACATCCGTGTTTATGCACAAGCGAATAACTTATGGTTGTTGACAGCATATACGGGTGTTGACCCTGAGATCTCGTCAAATGGTGATTCAAACCTTGCTTCAGGTATTGAGCGTAACTCAATTCCACAAGGACGTTCATTCACATTTGGTATTAACATTGGTTTGTAATTTTAACAGGTAAAGAAAATGAAATTATTCACAAATAAAATGGGAATCTTGTCGATCGCACTTGCGATGACTGTTTCCTCTTGCAATAAGGAATTCCTTAGTGCGGTTCCGGAATTGGATTTGTCTGATGCAACGGTATTTAATACGCCTGCTCGTGTCCTTTCCCAAGTAAATGGTTTATATGGTTCTGCCAAAAATGGTAGTTTGTTTGGTGGTCGTTATTTAATCTACAACGATATTCGTGGAGAAGATTGGGTTAACCGTACAACGAACTCGGTAACGGGTTATTCAACTTATCAAGGAAACCAAGATCCGTCAGATTCGTATTTGGCAGGTTTCTGGATTCAAGGATATTTGACAATAAACCGAGCTAATTTATTCTTAGAAGGTTTAGCAGCTAATCCCAATGCAGTTTCGTCTACATTAGCTGCGAACTACCGTGGAGAAGCAAAATTCTTGCGTGCATTGACCTATTTCTCTTTAGTTCAATACTTTGCAAAACCTTACATCTTGGATAAAGGTGCTTCTGCTGGTTTGCCATTGCGTTTGAAGGGCTCTGTATCTTCAGCAGATAATGACATGCCTCGTAGTACGGTTGCTCAAGTTTATGCGCAGATCTTACAAGATTTGAATGATGCGGAAACGGAGTTGCCAGATTCATACGGTACAGCTTTGTTGAATACAACACGTGCACACAAAAATGCGGCAATCGCATTGAAAACGCGTGTTAAATTAGCGATGGGTGATTATGCAGGTGTGATTGCTGATGCGAACAAAATCGTTTCTGCTACGGCTCCATTCAAATCATCAGCACGTGTGGCTCATGCATTGCAATCAGATGTTTCTGCTGTTTTCAAAGCGCCGTATACAACAACGGAATCGATTTTCTCTTTCCCAATGGATGCAACAAATGCTCCGGGAACGCAAAATCAATTGGGATACTACTTCAATGCTGGCAACGTGGAATATTATTTAAATACAGGTTCTATCGGTATTTACAATAATCCTCAGTTTGCCGCAACAGATGATCGTAAGACAAAGTTGACAGTTGCTACGACTTCTGTGGCGAAATTCCCTTCTTCAACGAAGTTTAGTGGGGTATCTCCTTTTGTAGATTACGTACCTAACATTCGTTATGCTGAAGTATTGTTAAACTTAGCAGAAGCTGAAGCAGAAGCTGGAAGTTTGACGCGTGCAGTTGCTTTATTGAAAGCAGTACACGGTCGTTCGGATGCTGCTTATGTATTTCCTGCATTGGATACAAAAGCTGACGTAATCAAAGCTATCTTAACGGAACGTCGTATCGAATTCTTAGCGGAAGGTTTCCGTGCGAATGATGTGACACGCCGCGGTGAGCCGATGGTATCGTTTGGTGCTGGAGCAACAATTCAGCCTACAGATCCTCGTTATATCTACGGTATTCCATTAGTAGAGGTTCAAACGAACCCGAGCATCGGTAAATAAAATTTCCGAGATGATTTTTTAAAAAGGCAACTGTAATGGTTGCCTTTTTTTATTTATTTATACAGGTAATAAAAACAATTTATATTATTTGATTGTTTGGAAATTTATTGACAACTATTTTTGCCAATTCACTTATCATCAATTGTTTAAACTAAGACATTATGAAAAAAACACTACTATTAAGTATCTTCTTGTGGTTGTTAGCAATGGTGCCATTGCTCGCTCAAGATAGAACAATCACGGGTAAAGTAACAACCGAAGACGGTTCTTCTTTGCCAGGTGTAAACATTGCCATCAAGGGTACAAGCAAAGGTACTACTACGGATGGTGATGGTGCATTTAAGTTGACAGTTTCTCCCTCAACCGTACTTCAGGTAAGTTCAGTCGGTTTTGGTACACAAGAAATTCGTGTTGGTAATCGATCAGTTATTAACATTTCACTTCAATCGGAAGCTTCAACGTTGGACGAGGTTGTTGTAACAACATTTGGTACAGCTAAAAAATCTTCATTTACAGGTTCATCGGCAAAGATTGGGGCGGATAAATTAGCTGTTCGTCCTATTACCAATATTGGACAGGCCCTAGAAGGAATTGCAGCGGGGGTTACTACCACATCAACGAACGGCCAGCCAGGTTCATCTCCCGCGGTTCGTATTCGTGGTTTTGGTTCGATTTCATCTTCGAATGATCCCTTGTATGTTGTTGATGGTGTGCCGTATTCGGCGAGTATTGCCAACTTGAACAATGATGATATTGAGTCCATCACGGTGTTAAAAGATGCAGCATCTACTGCTTTGTATGGTGCTCGTGCGGCTAACGGGGTTGTGATGGTTACAACTAAAAAAGGTGCCAAAGGCAAAAATTCGATTAATATTAAGTACACGAAAGGTTTCAATACAAGAGCCTTGCCTGAGTATGATCGTGTAGGACCTGCAGATTATTATCCTTTAATGTGGGAGGCAAACCGTAATAACTTAGCTTACCGTGCTACAAGCCCGGTTGCCATTGCTACTGCGAATTCAACTGCATCAGCTGGATTAGGTGCTATTGTTGGAACAGGCTATAACGTATATAACGTTCCGTTTGCTCAATTGGTAGGAACTGATGGTAAATTAAATCCATCTGCCCAATTGATTTATAATGCTGACGATTTAAACTGGGAAAAGGCCGTGATGCGTCAAGGTGTGCGTGATGAAGTGAGTGCGAACTTCTCAGGTTCAAATGGTAAGTCGGATTACTTTTTATCTGTTTCTTATTTGAATGATAAAGGATATCAAATCAAATCTGACTACGATCGTTTTACAGCTCGTTTAAATTTGAATAGCCAAATGAACGATTGGTTCAAAGTAGGAGCCAACATGAATACAACAATGACTACGTCGAATCAATCAACTGCTGATGGGGGTACATCGTTCGTTAACCCGTTCTTCTTTACTCGTGGAATGGCACCTATTTATCCTGTTTATGCATACAATCCTGCAAGCCCGGGTACTTTCTTAACATTAGAAAATGGAAGACGTCGCTATGATTATGGTAACTTAAGTGCATTAGGTCTATCGAATCGTCCTCAATATGGGGGTCGTCACGTTGTAGCTGAAACGGAATTGAACGAAAACTTCTTCCGTAGAAACTTACTAGGAGGTCGTGCTTTTGGAGAAATTACTTTCTTAAAAGATTTCAAGTTTACCAATAATGTTGGTTTAGATATTACCAATGCCAATACCGTTGTATTTGGTAATCCAGAGATTGGTGATGGGGCTCCTGCGGGTCGTGCGTCCAACACATTTGAGAACATTACGAATTATAACTTGTCTCAATTGTTGACTTACAATCATTCATTTGGCAAGCACAATGTTGATGCACTTGTTGGTCACGAGAATTACAACTTGGTAAGCAATAGCTTAGATGGATCTCGTTCGCAGCAAATTTTGGATGGTAATTATGAGTTGATCAACTTTACTACAACGACGAATTTAACCTCCCAATATGACATTCGTCGCGTGGAAGGTTTCTTCTCTCGTTTGAATTATGATTATGATTCGAAGTATTTTGTTTCATTCTCAGCTCGTCGTGATGGATCATCTAAATTCTATCAAGATAAGCGTTGGGGAACATTCTACTCAGCCTCTGCTGCTTGGCGTTTAGATCAAGAAGATTTTATCAAAGAATTGACATTTATCGATAATTTGAAATTGAGAAGTTCTTGGGGCCAAACAGGTAATGATGGTGGAATTAGCAACTATGCTTGGCAGCCATTATACGCTTTAGGCTGGAATAATGCGACTGAGCCAGGTATTTTACAATCTTCTTTGGGAAGTAAATCATTAGAGTGGGAAACAAATACCGCTTTTGATGTGGCTTTAGAATTCGGTTTGTTCAAGAATCGCATTTCGGGTACAATTGAATATTTTGATCGTAAGTCGACCAACTTGATTTTTGCTGTGCCTTTGCCATTGTCAGTAGGTATTGCAACGGAGACTAGAAATATTGGTTCAATGTACAACCGTGGTATTGAGCTTCAGTTGGGAGCTGATGTGGTTCGTTCGAAAGATTTTAACTGGCACATTGATTTAAATGCGACCAAATTAGAAAACAAGATCACGAAGATGCCTGACGAAAGTAAGGAGATCATCGATGGAACGAAAAAGTTAAAAGAAGGAAGTTCTTTATATGATTATTGGTTGCGTGAGTACAAAGGAGTAAACCCAGAAACGGGTGTGGCTGAGTATCGTGCGGTTTCGTATGTTCCTTCTAACTCAAGAATTACAGCATCGGGTGATACCTTGACAAATAATATTGCGAATGCGCGTTACTGGTACAATGGTACATCCATTGCGGACTTGACTGGGTCAGTAAATACCTCATTGACTTATAAAGGGTTCTCGCTTTCTGCGTTAATGGTTTATCAATTAGGTGGTAAGATTTATGATGGCGCGTATGCTAGCTTAATGAGTGCAGGATACCACAGTGCGAAGCACGTTGATATCTTAAAGCGTTGGGTTAATCCAGGCGATATCACGGAAGTACCACGAATGGATAATGGACGTACTGCGGATTTTGATGCAGCCTCTGATCGTTGGTTAATCGACGGTAGTTTTATGAATATCCGTACGGTTACATTGTCTTATCGTATTCCAAAATCGTTCATGTCAAAATTGAAAATCGACAATGCACAGGTTTACGTAAGTGGGGAGAATTTCTTGATGTTGTCTCGTCGTAGCGGTATGAACGTCCAACAAAACTTTGGTGGAACGACAAGTAACGTTTATAGCCCAGCGAAATCATTGGTATTAGGTATTTCATTCTCTTTATAATTTTGAATCATGAAAAATAAATTAGTAATAATTTTAGCATTTATGTTCGGCATGATTTCGATTTCATGTGAGAACGTTTATTTAGATACGACGCCTACGGCAAGTATCGATGCAGGTTCTGCTTATGCAACAACCAAAAACGCGGCTGCAGCAGTCAACGGTATATACCGTTCTTTTATTGTACGTTATTTGAGTTCTCAGGGCCATTCTGGTCACCCAGCGATGATGATCATTTTAGATCACATGGGAGAGGATATGATTATTGGTACCACAGCAGCTTCTTGGCACGTGGGGGAAACTCGTTGGACTGCTCACCGCTCCGATGTTAACACAATGGCTCAGTTTCCTTGGGAAATGTATTATCGAATCATTGGTAATGCCAATATAGGTATTGCAAATATCGATAAGGCGGTTGGTCCAGCTGCAGATAAAAATACACTAAAGGGTGAAGCTTTGGCTTTACGTGCATTTGGGTATTTTAATTTGGTTCAATTGTACGGAAAACGTTACGATGCTTTATCTAAACCAAACGCTCAGTTAGGAGTTCCCTTGGTTCTAGAGCCTATGACTACGGGGCTACCAAGAAATACAGTGGAAGAAGTTTATACTCAAATCAATAAAGACTTAGCTGATGCTGCAGCCTTATTGACTACTTCACGTGCCAATAAGTCTCACATTAATTTAAGCGTTGTGAAAGGTTTGCAAGCTCGTGTGGCACTTGTTCAGCAAAATTGGGCGAACGCTGCAAAATTTGCAGCTGAAGCACGTGCTGGATATCAGCCGATGTCTGCTACCCAATATGTGGATGGTTTTCAAGATATTGCAAATTCAGAATGGATGTGGGGTTTTGATCACCTAGAAGATCAAACTGAATATTTCGGTGGATATCACTCATACATTTCTTGTAACTACAACTCGACCGTAATTCGTACGTATCCTAAGGTAATTAACAGCTTACTTTTTAGTAAAATTCCTGCAACGGATATTCGTTCTAAGATGTGGGTGGAGACGCCAACTGCTGCAAACTCTGTCGTACCTCCAGGAGGTGTTCGTCCTAAGTTCTTGAATCAAAAATTCAGATTGCCAGGTGTTCCTTCAACATCCGCTATGGGTGATGTACCCTACATGCGTGCAGCAGAAATGTATTTGATTGAAGCGGAGGCGAAAGCTCGCTTAAATGATGCAGCTGGCGCATCTCAAGTATTGTTTGAATTAATCAAAACAAGAGATGCTTCTTATGTAAAATCGACCAATACGGGTCAAGCTTTGTTAGACGAAATTTTGATTCATCGCCGTATCGAATTGTGGGGTGAGGGACATCGTTTCTTAGACTTGAAGCGTATGAATGCAGCATTAAACCGTAATGGTACGAATGCAATTGCTTCCGTTGCATTATTATATGATGTAGCTCCCGGTGATGTTCGTTGGGAATTTTTAATCCCACGTCGTGAGATCAATGCGAATCCTGCGATTGTTCAAAATCCATTATAAAATAAAAAGGTGGCTGAAATTTCAGCCACCTTTTTTTAACCTATTCTTATGAAAAAAATAGCCCTTTTTTTATCGCTGAGCGCAATACTATTTAATCAGTCGGTTGGATTTGCTCAGGACACTGATTCGTATCAAGTGCCACCTAAGGTGATTGCTGATTTACTTTTAGCTAAGCCAACTCCCTTAGTTCGTATTGATTCTAAAGCAGAATATCTTTTATTATTGGGCCGAAATTCTTATCCTTCGGTAGAGGAATTAGGCCAACCGGAAATGAAAATCGCAGGATTACGATTGAATCCTTTAAATTTTTCACCGAGTAGACAAAGCCCCATTAGCAGCATCACCTTGCAGTCGATTAAGTCAGGTGCGAAAACGGCGATTACGGGTTTACCTCAAAATCTAGCGGCTGGAGCTATTGCATGGAATCCATCTGAGACGAAAATTGCCTTTACTCAAACCGAGGTAAATCGAATTGATCTATATGTTATTGATATAGCCACAAAGAAAGCAACTCGTGTAAATTCTACACCCCTTAATCTCGTACTAGGTAATGCTTTCGTTTGGGTGGATGACCAGACTATTCTTTACAAAGCTACGACGCATGATGCCGCAGGAGCTCCCAAGCGTCCGATTACACCGAAGGGACCTACGATCCAACAAACTGTGGGTAAGTCTGCTCCAAGACCTACCTTTCAGGATTTGATTAAGTCGCCTTATGACGAAAATTTATTCGCATATTATGCTGAAAGCCAACTGGTATTGTATAAAAATGGAGTGAATCAGAAAATTGGAAAACCGGAATTAACCAATTCCTTTCAACTGTCTCCTGATCGTCAGTATCTTTTAACGACAACTTTAACGAAGCCATTCTCGTATGCGGTACCTGCGTATGGGTTTACTTCGATGGTTTCAGTTTTGAATTTGGAAGGGAAAGTCATAAAAGAATTGGCCAAACTTCCTTCTTCGGAGAGCGCTCCCGCAGGGAATGATAATGTGCAAAATGTGCCTAGGAGATTTGAATGGCGTGATGATGAGCCTGCTACGATTGTGTACGCGATGCCGCTAGATAGCGGTATCATTAAAAAACAAGTTGAATTTCACGATGCTGTTTATGGCTTAGCGTCACCATTTACGCAAGAGGCGAAAGTGTTATTTAAAACCCAAATGCGTTTTGCCGATGTAACTTGGGGAAATAATCAAGTGGCTTTGGTTACTGAAGTATTACGTGGAAAGCAGGCTTCTAAAGTGAGCCTTTATTCTCCTGCTAAGGGTACGATGGAAACTTTGTATGAGCGGAACTTAACGGATGCTTATCGAAATCCTGGGAGCCCTGTTCGCGCAAAAAACTCCTTTGGACGTGAGGTAATCCAGTTGACAGATGGCGGAACAAAAATTTTGATGAATAACCCTGTTGGTTCATCTGATCAAGGGGATCTTCCTTTTATCGCGAAGTTTGATTTATCAACGAAGAATAATGAGATTATCTGGAGAGCGAAACCGGGTAATTTTGAACAGGTCGAAGAGGTGATTGATGAAGAAAAGGGAATCGTTTTGAGTAGAAAGGAATCACAAACGGAGGTTCCGAACTATTTCATAAAGAATCTGTTTAATCAAGGTCAAGATAAGGCTTTGACGCAATTTGAAAATCCCTATCCTAATTTAGTTGGTATAACCAAGGAGAAAATCAAATATAAGCGTGCCGATGGAGTCGATCTAACAGGTGATTTATACTTGCCAAAAGGGTACAATAAAGAAAAGGATGGACCATTGCCTGTATTAATCTGGGCATATCCACGTGAATTTAATTCAGCTGCTGATGCTGCACAGGTCAGAGGTAGCAAAGATCGTTTTACTACGTTGAGTTGGGCTTCTCCAATTTACTATGCTACGCAAGGCTATGCAATCTTGGATAATGCAGAAATGCCGATAGTTTCAACAGATGCAACAAAGAAACCCAATGATAATTTTGTTGAACAATTGAAATTGAATGCATCTGCTGCGATTGATCATTTGGTTCAATTAGGGGTGGGCGATCGTAAACGAATGGCCGTAGGTGGGCATAGTTATGGTGCATTTATGACGGCTAATTTATTGGCTCATACCGACTTGTTTAAGGCGGGAATTGCTAGGAGTGGTGCATATAATCGTACGCTGACGCCATTTGGTTTCCAAAATGAAGATCGAACTTACTGGCAAGCTCCTCAATTATATTATGAGATGAGCCCATTTAGTTTTGCGGATAAAATCAAAGAGCCGATTTTATTAGTGCATGGCGAGCAAGATGATAATACAGGTACTTATCCGATCAACAGTGAGCGCCTCTATGCAGCTCTGAAAGGTAATGGAGGAACTACGCGTTTTGTGTATTTACCCTATGAAGCGCATAGTTACCGCGGTCGGGAGAATGTCTTACACTTGCTGTGGGAACAGTTTCAGTGGTTAGAAAAGTATTTGAAATAAATTAAAATGGCGACCCTTCGGTCGCCATTTTATTATTGTAGAGACGCGATACTTCGCGTCTTATATTCAATTAAAGACGCGAGGTATCGCGTCTCTACTTTTTTACCATATTTTAATCCGATCCTCCGGTTTCTTGTACAATTTATCTCCCGGTTTTACATCAAATGCCTTATACCAAGCATCCATGTTGACAGGCGTTCCAATTGTCCGGAATTCATTCGGTGAATGTGGATCTGTTTGAACTAATTGTGCTGCGGTTTCTGGCAATGTGGTTCCTCTCCAAACTTGTGCCCAAGCCAAGAAAAAGCGTTGGTCTGGCGTAAATCCATCCAATTTCGTTTTTGATTTTCCTTGCTTGGTCATTTTGAATGCCTCATAAGCCATATTCAAGCCACCCAAATCACCAATGTTCTCTCCCATGGTCAATTTGCCATTCACGTGCAAGGTGTCCAAAATGGTATAGGCATCAAATTGTTTCCCTAATAATTCAGTCTTAGCCTTAAATTTTGCTAAATCCTCCTTCGACCACCAGTTGCGTAAAGTTCCGTCTTTGTCATATTGACTTCCTGAATCATCAAATCCATGTGACATTTCGTGACCAATCACAGCGCCAATTCCACCATAGTTAATGGCATCATCTGCTTTGGAATCAAAGAAAGGGAATTGTAAAATACCCGCTGGGAATACAATTTCATTCATTACTGGGCTGTAATAGGCATTCACTGTTGGTGGAGTCATGCCCCATTTGCTGCGGTCGACAGGTTTGCCAATTTGACTAATATTCTCTTGGAAACCCCATGCGCCTGCATTTCGTACATTTTTGTAGAATTCAGTGGACGAAATCTCTAAGCCATCATAGTTTTTCCATTTGTCGGGGTAACCAATTTTCGGTGTAAATGCATGTAATTTATCCTTTGCTTTTTGCTTTGTTTCAGCACTCATCCAATCCAATTGATTGATACGGATTTCAAATGCCTTACGTAAATTAGCTACCAATTCTACCATGCGCGCTTTTGCTTCAGGTTTGAAATATTTTGCCACGTAGAGTTGGCCTAATAATTCACCAATGGTACCATCTGTCAAGGATGACATTCGTTGCCAACGAGGAGTTTGTACCTTCTGTCCGCTCAAAACTTGGCTAAATGCGAAGTTTGCTTTGACAAAAGGAGAACTCAAATAAGCCGCAGAACCCTTCAATACATTCCATGTTAAGTAGGTCTTCCAAGTTTCTAATGGAGTTTCAATCAGAAGTTTATTGGCAGATTCGAAGAATTTTGGTGCAGATACCAACATAGAATCTGGAGCGCTAGTACCATAATCTTGGAAGGTCATCGCCCAATTAAATGCAGGAGTTTTTTGATTGAAATCCGCAAACGCAAATTTGTTATAGGTCTTGTATGGGTCGCGCATTTCCACACGTGACATCTGTGCTTCCGCTAATTTTTTTTCCAATTGGAAAATTGATTCAGCATTCAACTTAGCCTGTGCTTCACTGGTGCCAATCAGTTGGAATAAAGTGCTCACATAGTTTTTGAAAGCCTCCTGTATTTTAAGGCTACGGGCATCTGATTTTAAATAGTAGTCACGATCAGGCAGTGAAGTTCCTCCTTGGCCTAATTGTGGGACCATCTTTTCTACTTGTTTGCGATCTTGACCTACATAAAAACTGAATAGGGGAGATGCCGCTCCTGATTTACGTAAGCGTGCAATTTCAGTTACGATTTGCGACTTAAATTGTAAAGATCGGATTTGGTTTAAATCGGATTGAATAGGCGTGAATCCTAATTTTTCAATCGCCAAACTATCCATGGCCGCAGCATAAAAATCCGCTACGCGTTTTTCTACAGATCCTGCCAAAGCCTTTGTGCCTTGCGTACTTTCTAAGATTGTTTTAACTGCATTGATATTGAAATCGCGCAATTGGTTAAAACTTCCCCAGCGCGTTTCTTTTGCAGGAATTGGGTTGTTTTTGACCCAGTTGCCATTGGAATAAGTAACAAAATCATCCCCTGGTTTGACACTCAGGTTCATGTTTGCTCGATCAATAAATTTTGAAGGATTTTGTGCTTTTAATGAAAGAGAGCCAAGCATTAATGCTAGGCCAAGCAAGGCGTATTTTTTTCTCATAAGTTTATAATAGATGAAGTTTAAATAACTAATTTACGAAGCTAAATGTTTTTTATGAAAAAAATCTTACTCTTTGTCTTGCTTGTTTGGGCACATGCAAGTATCGCTCAGAAACCAGCCATGTCACATGAAAGCATGTGGATGTTGAAAAAAATAGGTACACCCGCAATTAGCCCTTCTGGGAAATGGGTAGTTTATAGTAGAACGGAAACATCTTATATTACCGAGGAGCAAACAACAGATTTGTGGCTCGCAGCTACGGATGGGTCCGCGGAACCTCGTAAAATCACGAATTCTAAAGGGGGAGAGGAAAATTATTTTTGGCACCCCTCAGCTAATCAGATTTTTTTTACCGCCAAAAGAGAGGGGGATGAAGTCGCTCAATTGTACCGATTGAATTTGGATTTAGGGGGTGAAGCCCAACGCTTGACTAGTTTGTCAACTGGAATTTCGACACCCAAAATAAGTTCTGATGGTCGATTGATCGCATTCACTTCGCGCGTTTTTGCAACCGCATTTACGGATTCAACCAGTAAGAAATTAGCGGAGGAAAAAAAGAAAATCAAAACCAAAGCGCGTGTCTATACCTCATTTCCCATTCGCTATTGGGACAGCTGGTTGGATGAAAAGCAATCGCATATTTATGTGATGGATTTATTGGTTGAAAAACCGAATCCAATCAATTTGTTTTCCAAAATTAGTTTAGTGGAATCTAAAGGATTCCAATTGGGTTCTTTTGCTTTTAGCCCGGATGCTTCACAAATTGTCTTTACGGCTACAACGGAATACAATACGACTGCATACCAGTCGGCGAATTCACATCTTTATGCTGTTTCTATTTCGGGAGGTACAGAAAAATTGTTAAGTCAAGATCCCACGGATTATTCTTCTTTGCAATTTTCTGATGATGGTAAGTATCTAATTGCTGCTGGGCACTTGAATGGTAATAAAATATACTACTCAGAACATTTATATCGTTTCACTTGGCCTAGCATGGAGGCTCGGACAGAGATTGCAACAGGTCTTGATCGGCCGATTAACGATTGGGAAGTTTCGGGGAATTCCATTTTTGCGAGTATTGAGGATCAAGGGGTTGATCGTGCAATTCAAATTTCGATTGAAAAAGGTGGATATGCTTATTTAATTGGAGGAGATGCGGGATCCGTAACGGGTTTATCGGTGGCTGGAAATACGATTGCTTACACATACCAGCACCTTGCTGCACCAGCAGAAGTCTATGTTTGGAATGCAGGAAAATCAATTCCGATTTCAAAGGCCAACGATGCTTCATTGGCGAAATTGGATCTGCCAAAGCCAGAGGTTTTTTGGACCAAATCGTCACGCGGCAAAATGATTCGCAGTGTCATCTTGCGCCCTGCAGGTTTTGATGCCTCCAAAAAATATCCACTCTTTGTGTTGATGCATGGTGGACCCGCCATATCGTTTAAAGATGCCTTTAATTTCCGTTGGAACCCTTATGTTATAGGGTCCACGCAATATGTTATCGTCATGACAGATTATACAGGATCCGTAGGCTATGGTGAAAAATTCGCTCAGGATATTCAATTTGATCCATTCAAAGGTCCGGGGAATGAAATTTTAGAGGCGGCAGCTGATGCGATTAAGCGTTATTCGTTTATTGATGCTTCCCGACAAGCAGCTGGAGGCGCGTCTTATGGGGGGCATTTGGCCAACTGGATGCAAGCCACAACCTCTCACTTTAAATGTTTAATTGCACATGCGGGCTTGGTAAATTCCGAGGCGCAATGGGGAACTTCTGACGTGATTTGGGGTAGGGAATTGATGAACGGCGGTGCACCTTGGGTGCCTACCAAAACATGGAAAGAGCAGAATCCGATGCGCTTTGCGGCTAATTTCAAGACACCCATGTTATTGACGGTAGGAGAGAATGACTTCCGCGTACCGATCAACAATACCTTGGAAAACTGGAGCATTCACCAGCGTTTACAGATTCCGAGTAAATTGATTGTATTTCCTGGTGAGAATCACTGGATCTTAAATCCGGATAATTCGAAGTTTCATTATCAGGAGGTGAGGAACTGGTTAGGGGAGTATTTGAAGTAGTCAGTAGTCGGTGGTCAGTAGTCAGTGGTCAGTAATCAGTGGTCAGTAGTCAGTAGTCAGGAATCTGTAAAATCTATATGAACTTATTCATATTATCCACCGTCTTCTGACCACTGATTACTGACTACTGACCACTGTTAAAGCACCACCATCTTCCCCGTTCTCACCGATTCATCACAAGCAAAGGCGATTCTCAAACTGTTCACCGCGTCTTCTACATGATCTGTTAAATCAACATTCGCCTGAATGGCATGAAGGAAATAAGCTTGCTCCCGATCGCATAAACCTTGGTGATCTGGCTCATCTGTTAGATTTATCCATTCATCAGCCCGCGTGAATTCATTCTCCGCATTGATGTCGGCATGATGGACACGCAGTGATTCGGTTTTGGTATGTGATTCCACGGAGTCGGATTTACCCTCTCCACTGGCATTTTGGGCAACGATGGATACGGAACCCTTCGGACCAAAAACGTCTTTGACAAAATATGCGGTTTGGGAAATCATAGGGCCCCAACCAGCTTCATACCAACCAACGGAACCATCTTCAAAATGAATTTGCAATTGCCCATAATTGTAATTTCCAGCTGGAATATCTTCTGTCATACGTGCGCCGATTGCCGAAACACGAAGAGGTTTCGAGCGTGTCATTTGGCACATCACATCAATGTAATGTACGCCACAATCTACGATGGGACTTAAACTGTTCATCAAATTACGATGCACATCCCACATATAGCCATGGGATTGTTGATTCAAATTCATCCGCATCACCAAGGGTTTGCCCATTTCTTTGGCAACCTCAATGAACTTGATCCATGAGGGATGATGGCGTAAAATATATCCGACTACCAGTTTTTTGCCCGTTTTCTTCGCCACTTCCGCCACGCGAATCGCACCTGCTAAACTATCGGCAATCGGTTTTTCGATAAACACATGACAACCCGCTTCCATCGCTTCGATGGCATAAGCTTCGTGTGTGTCTGGATATGTGGAGATACATACCGCATCAGGTTTTGTCTCCGCTAATGCGGCCGAATATTCATTGAATAGGGGATATTTTCCTCCTATTTTATTGTTCAAGGTTTCCCTGCTTTTGCCCGGTGACACTAGACCACAAATTTCAAATTCAGGGGAATTGTGATAAGCTGTTGCATGTGAAGCTCCCATGTTTCCACAACCCACAACGAGTACGCGAACTGTTTTCATAATTTCAGGTTTGAATGTCCAAGTTAACAAGAATGATTATAAAATTCGATTTCTCGT
>JACCEA012038235.1_pt1 | contig 22169 bp, 18 predicted proteins | sample 7449851 | NCBI WGS metagenome assembly JACCEA01 (sample SAMN15323453, study PRJNA562643) | freshwater metagenome | isolation source: river surface water | place: USA:Blue River Watershed | collected 2017-08-18 | reverse complement strand
TAAATTCTCTAATAAAATCTTCTGATGGTTTTTTATATTTTAAAATCATTTCCCAATTTACTTTATTTTGAAATTTTCGAATAAAATCTTCTGATAAGATTTGTTTATATGAAATTAAAAACCAATCCACTTTATCTTGGAATTCTTTAATAAAATCTTCTGATAGCTTTTGATGCTCGGAAATACCTACCCAATATACTTTATCTTGGAATTCCCGAATAAAATTTTCCGTCAAATACTGAAATTTTGAAATATCGTACCAATATATTTTATCATAATTTATATTATGATATTTAGATAGAATACATGCTGTATAATTTTTATTAGATACACTTTGTTTGAATGTTGTTTTGTTAAGCATTTGTAGAATTTCTTTTTTTGATAACCATCTTACGATTTCTGTTTTTATATATTCTGGTGGTAAATATTTGAAAATATATTTTAGTAATTCTTTTGGCAGTTGTTGCCATATTTCATTCATTTATCTTCTTTAATAAAAAAAATCATTTTTAAATGAAATATTTTTATATATAAAGTTTATTTTGGAATTCTTTAATAAAGTCTTCTGATAGTTTTTGATATATAAAAATATATTCCCAATCTATTTTATCCTGGAATTCTCTAATAAAGTCTTCTGATAGTTTTTGGTGTATTGAAATACCTGACCAATCTACTTTATCTTGAAATTCTCTAATAAAATCTTTTGATAATTTTTGATTATGTGAAATTAAAATCCAATCCACTTTATCTTGGAATTCTCTAAAGAAATTATCTGATAGATTTTGATATTGAGGAATATTTCTCCAATACACACTATCTTGAAATTCTCGAATAAAGTCTTCTGATAGTTTTTGATGTTCTGAAATATTTACCCAGTTTACTTTATTTCGAAATTCTCGAATAAAGTCTTCTGATAAAATTTGACGATCTGAAATATATTCCCAGTTTACTTTATCTTGAAATTCTCTAATAAAGTCTTCTGATAAAGTTTGAAACCGTGTAATATATTCCCATTCTAAATCATCTTGAAATTCTCGAATAAAATCTTCTGATAATTTTTGTTTATGTGAAATATTGTACCAATTTATATTATTATCATAATTTGGATAAATATCTTTATATAGAACACACGCTATAAATTTTTTATTTTTGACACTTTCTCCAAATGTTGTTTTACTAAGCATATATAGAATTTCTGTTTTTGTTAACCATCTTATGATTTCCATTTTTATATATTCCGGTGGCAAATATTTGAATATATTTTTAAGAAGTTCTCTTGGCGACAGTTGCCATATTTCGTCCATATATTTGTTTTATTTATTTTAGTTTATGTTTAAATTCATTTTTATATTGAAGTTAGTATCATGGAATATATTTTCAAATCTACTTTATCTAGAAATTCTAGAATAAATTCTTCTGATAATTTTTGGTTAATTGAAATATCTTCCCAATATACTTTGTCTTGAAATTCTCTAATAAAATTTTCTGATAGTTTTTGGCTAATTGAAATTTTTTTCCAATATACTTTATCTTGAAATTCTCTTATAAAATCTTCCGATAATGTTTGAAATGCAGAAATATCTGTCCAATATACTTTATCTTGAAATTCTTTAATAAAATCTTCTGATATTCTTTGACATGTTGAAATATATTCCCAATTTACTTTATTTTGGAATTCTCGAATAAAATTTTCTGACAATTTTTTATAAAGTGAGATATTTTCCCAATTTACTTTATTTTGGAATTCTCTAATAAAATCTTCTGATAATATTTGATTTTCTGAAATATATTCCCAATATACTTTATCTTGAAATTCTCTAATAAAATCTTCTGATAATTTTTGGTATATTGAGATATATACCCAATCTACATCATCTTGGAATTCTCTAATAAAATCTTCTGATAGTTGTTGCCATGAAATAGTCCGCCACCATACTTCATTATAATAATTTGGATAAATATTTTTATAAAAAATACACGCTGTAAAATTTTTATTATATATACTTTTTTTAAATGTTGTTTTACTAAGCATAAATATAATTTCTGTTTTTGTTAACCACCTTGTAATTTCTATTTTTATATATTCTGGCGATAAGTGTTTAAATATATATTTTAAAAGTTCTTTTGGCAATTGTTGCCATATTTCATCCATTTGTTTGTTTTAATTATTTTAGTTTATGTTTAAATTCTTTAATAAATTCTTCTGATAATTTTTGAATTCTGCTAATCCACATCCAACTTACTTTATCTTGAAATTCTCTTATAAAGTCTTCTGATAAAGTTTGACATTGTGAAATATATATCCAATATACTTTATTTTGAAATTCTCTAATAAAGTTCTCGGATAAAATTTGATTATATGAAATATTTCCCCATTCTACTTTATCTTGAAATTCTTTAATAAAGTTTTCTGATAAAGTTTGGTTCCATGAAATATTAAACCAATTTACTTTATCTTGGAATTCTCGAATAAAATTTTCTGATAATCTTTGTTTTTCTGAAATATAAAACCAATTTACTCTGTCTTGAAATTCTCTAATGAAATCTTCTGATAAGTTAGTACGATATTCCGAAAATATATCCCAATCGATTTTAGATTGAAATTCTTTAATAAAATCTTTGGAAATATTTTGTATAGCAGATATACCTATCCAATATACTTTGTCTTGAAATTCCCTAATAAAATCTTCTGATAATTGGTATTCTTTTGAAATACTTTTCCAATTTATATTATCATAATTTATATCATATTTTTTATATAGTATACATGCAGTATAATTTTTATACTTTACGCATTTTTCAAATGTTGTTTTCTTTAACATATAAATAATTTCCTTATTTGTTAACCATCGAGTAATTTCTATTTTAATGTATTCTGGAGGTAGATATTCAAAGATATGTTTAAGTATTTCTTTTGGTAATTGTCGCCATATTATATCCATTTATAAACAGTATATATGTTATTCTTTAATCAAAAAAAAATCATTTTTGTAATGTTTTATAATTTTATCTTAAAATTATTTAATACGATACTTTTATAATATGGTATAATAAATTGATATTAATTTATTATAGATTAGTAGAATCTGTTTCGCTTTCGATATCACTTTCATCTTCACTATCACTTTCAAGATTTACACTTATTACTTCATAATTTTTTGTAATAGTTTCAGAATTGGTATCTTTGAAGTTAGCATCTTGAGAATTAGTATCTTTGAAGTTTATAACTATTCAATATCCTGCTAAATATGGCTATATAATTTCATGGGAAGTAGACAACTTAGAAGTTTCTAAATTTTCCTTTAAGTTAATAGAAAAAGTTATGCATGCTATCCATTTAGAGATTTAATAAAAGATTTAAAAAAAAGAGTTAAAAAAGATTATGACTTTTTTGATGTTCTTAATCTTTTATCTGGTTTATAAAAGATCTATCACTTTATAATTATACTTAATACCAATACATAATTTTTCGAATTTCGAATTTAAATCTTTATATCTTTCTAAAATATCAGTTCTTATAATTTTATCGTAATCTTCGTCAAAGATTATTTCTTTTTTGGCAATTGGAATAGAGATATTTTTTAAGTCCTCTATTTCATATAATATATCAAAGGAATTTTTTATAATATTGTAATCAATTTCTGAAAAATAGTTTAAGTTTTTAATCTTACGTAAAATAAAATCATAATTACTTTTATAGTGTTCTTTTATACGTGGTATATAAAGATTGAAATTGTCTTCGGAACTTATAATACGTTCGTTATGTAGGGTAATTTTTTCCAAAATACTTTGGTATATATTTTCAATACTAGTGTAATATTCTATGATAGATCGAATATTATCATTCTCAAGTACATTTCGAGCAATATTTTTACATAATAGATATTCGCGCATACTATCGTGTATGTTATCGATGTCTGTATTAATACAATTATTTACATTTTCTAATTCTATTGTTAAGTTGTCTATAATGTTTTCTTTAAATATCATACTAATATAATCTTTGCGGAATTTATCATGCATTAGTAAAGCATGAAATATCACTATATTAAGTTCTTTAATTTTGTTTTTTAAGTACTCTGAGTCAGTCATCATAGTAATAATCTTGTCATTAATTTTTTTATCAATGACAGGAATTATCATATCCGTAAGATAGTTAATAATTTCATTATGATTATTATACTTATTAACGAAATTAGTATAATACTTTTTAAGAGAATGTGGAAGATTTATATCTAAGCACTTATAAATTACGCAATTCAATAAATCCATTGACCAATTTATACCATACTTCGTTTTAATATCTTTGATAGGAAATTTAAAATCTTTGTCAAATATATTGTAATAATTGCAGAATAAATATTTTTTAATATCACTTATACAAACTATTTCAAAGGCTTTAATCCTAAATACAACCATACCTAGAAGTTTACCAATAGCATCTTTTTGAGTATTTTTATGATATCTATAATAATTTATATTTTTTACTTTATCATATCCTTCATCTATGTATACTGCAACATTTATATTATCAAAAACTATATCATATTTAAATGCTTTGTCATCCGAAAGTAAATTTATCTCTAGATTCTTATTAAAGCTAAATTTTAATAATTCTGGATAGTTTTTAAAAATAGGATGTGATTGTAAATTTTTAATAATAGCATAAATGTAGAAAGTCTGTACATTTGTATTATTATTATATGTAAATTTATTAGTAAATATTGGCATATAATTACTATCACATTTCGTATTATAATAATATAAAAGATAGTCAATATTTACGTAATCTGCGCTTGTATTTTTGTATTGTAATAATTCTATAAAATCTGCTTCACAAATTTTTTCAGGTAACTCGTCAAAAAATTCTTGCTTACATAAAGTTTTTAAATTACTAGGAAAAAATCTATGATATATAATTTCTTTTTTGTCAACTTTGTAATTTTTTTCAAACAAATGTTTAGCATCACTGAAAAATTCAGTAAGTTCTGTCATATTTGTTGTTTATTAACTGTGTAAATATAGATTGTTCTTATCTATAACAAAAAAAATCAATTTTTACTAATTTGTAAAATGTGATATAAAATTGGTATAAAATTGGTATAAAATTGGTATAAAATTTTGTAAAGAGATATAAAATTTTGTAAAGTTTTGTAAATTTGTATAAAATTTTGTAAAGAGGTATAAATGTTAAGAGCTTAGATGAGTTCATCATCGGCGTCGCCAACTTCGTAAGATTCGAGGCTGATGGCTTCTACACTTGTGGTTTTAGTGTCGTTCGCAACGGCCACGACGGAGACTTCAGTTTTAATATCACTGGTATCATCGATCACAGAAATCTGCATTTGATCAACTTTCTCCTTAATTTTTTTGAATTCTTCTTCGATAAGAGCATGTTTTTCTTCCAAATTACTTTGAATAATTTTATCATAGTCTGCGTCAATGATAACTTCTTTATAGACAATGGTCTCAGATGTTTTTTTGATATTGAATTTGTTTGCTTTTTTAATAAGTTTTTCAATTTCATCATATCCACATTTAGATATTTCATTAGATTTTTCAATGCTTGTTAAAAGTTTTTTATACTCATAAGATTGCTTTTCTTTAATACGGTTCGTATAAATATTATAGTCAATTTCTGAGCTAATTATACGCGTATTATGTGAAGATATTTTCTTATTAATACTTTCATAAATTCTATCAATTTTAATATAGTATAACAATAGCATATCAGTTATAGAAGAAGATTTATTAAATTTTAACAAGATATTATTGATATCTTCCCATGATAATAAAATATTATCAACATCATTCGATTTTATATTTATTTTGTTAGTTATTGATAATAGTACACACCTTTTAAATTCTATTATTTTATTTTTATTTGGTAAATCAAATAAATTTTCTACGCTTGTAATTGGAATTACATAACGTATATCTTCATTTTCAATGCATTTTTTTTTAATTTCCAATAATTTCGTAAATTCTGAAGATTTTATCATAACATTTTCAATAATACCATTTAAAAATGTATAATTTTCTATTTGATTTTTAATAATATTTTGGTTATTTATTTCGATGTTATCATTACTCATAATAATTTTCATATTATGAATTTTATTATTCAATTCTTCAATGATATATTCTTTAAAAATCATTGTGATATAGTCTTGACGGAAATCATAATCAGTCAACATAGAATGAAACATGATAATATTCAATTCCTTGATCTTTTCTTTAAGATATTTAGAATTTGTTACTTCATCAACGATCATTCTATTAGCTTCTTGATCTAGAATTTTTTAACAGTTTTATAAACGTTGTCGAATGATTCTTTAGCACTATCGTCGTCATTCAATGTTTTGTAATATTTTTCCATTTCTTTAGTAAACTTTATGTTAGCATATCTACGAAGAATACATTCGAATGTATTCTGCTCACATGAAATAGTTTTTTGAATTTTATTAAAGATAACATTGCGGTTATCATAAACACGGGTTTTAATTTTTTTAATATCAACTACGTCAAATGTTTTAATTCTAAACAGAACTTTGCCTAGAATTTTGACAAGGGCAGTTTTCTGTTCATCAATATAATTTTGACGATTTTTTGATTTTGCAATTTTATGATGTTCTTCATCAATTTCAATTGCGATATTTCTATCATTAAATGCCAAGTCATACTTGAAATTTTTGTTAGCTGGGAATAGATTGGTTTCCAATCTTTTTTCAAAAGTAAATTGCAAAAGATTTTGATAGTTTTTGAAAATAGGATGAGTTTGTAGATTTTTTACGATAACGTAGGTATACAAAGCTTGAGGTTTCAAGTTCATATAAAGAAAGTCATCAGTAAAAATGGGCATCATATTGTCATCACACTTTGTTCCATAGTAATCCAAAAGGTAATCAACGTTTACGTAATCAGCGCCAATCGTTTGGTATTGAAGGAGCTCGACAAATTGCTTTTCAGTAATTTCATCGGGTAGAGAATCAATAAACTTTAGTTTGGCAGGAGTTTGAAGATTTTTTGGGAAAAATTCATGTTCAGTGATTTCGTGTATAGCAAGTTTGTCAGTAAGCAAAAATGCTTGTTTGACATCGGCGAAAAATTTAGCAGTAGTATTCATTTTAATCAGTATTGAATATTATAATAAAATAATATTCAATTTTTACAAAAAACAAATTTTTTAGTATGATTTATCAATTATAATTTTAATATAATATTAACATAAAATAAATATATCTATCTTATATACATTTTAATCAACCATACTTGAACAATCTTAATATAAAATGGTTATTAGAAAGATTAGTAAAAAAGATAGTAAAATGAATGAAATAGTGAATGGTAAAGCAAATAATACAATAAAAGGAATAACAAACGGTAAAATTGCTCTTAAAGAAAATAATAAAACTACTTCAAAAAAAATATCAATAAGAGATATAACTAAAGAAAGAGAAGCTAGAGAAAAATTAGAAAAAGAAAAACAACTCAAAAAAGAAGCTGAAGAGAAAAAAGAAAAAGATCGGCAAGAAAAGATTGTGGCAGATTATCTAGATAGTTTACATACTCAATTAGAAGATAAAAATCTATTCGTTTTTTGGGTATTCCCCGATCGTTCTGGATTTACTAAAATAAAGATATCAACTATGGATGAGTTTGAAAAATTGGCAACAAGAGATGTTAATAAATATAAGAATAGATGGGTAGTAAATATTTTAATATCAGACTTACATAAAATGACACATCCATGGTCTAATAAAGTATCACACGGCGTTATGCTTATGCTGGTTATGAACGCACATCGTCTTGACGAAAATGCGAAAGTATCATCTCAATGGAAAGATAGATTAGGATGTACAATTTCATGGAATGTTGACGATTTTAAAATTACAAAATTATCATTCAAATTAATAGAAAGATTAATGCATGCTATGTTAGAAACCAGAAAAAGATGCTCTTTTCTTACAGGGTTTCCTCTTAAAAATTTATTAAATAATTTTAAAAAAGAAGGGTATGATTTTTCAGATGTTCTTAATCCATTAGCTGGATTGTAAAAAATGATAAATATAATATTATACTTTATACTTAATTATATTAAATGATTAACAAAACACCACCAAAAAAAAATATCATTAAATTCTTACGAACAACGAGAATTAGAAAGACAAAGAAAAAGAGAATTAGAAAAAGAAAAACAACTCAAAAAAGAAGCTAAAGAAAAGAAAGAAAACTATCGGCAAGAAAAGATTGTAATGAATTATATGGATAGTTTGCATGATCAGTTAGAAGAGAAAGATTTATGGAGTTTTTGGGTCTTTCCAGATCGTTCTGGATTTATTAAAATAAAAATTTCCACAGAAGAAAAGTTTGAAAAAATAATTTCAAAAGAAGTAAACAAATACAAAAACAGATGGGTAGTAAATATCAGATTAGCAGATTTACATAATGAGACAGATCCTACATCCCATAGAGTTAGAGAAGGTATTATGCTGATGTTAAAAATCAATGCTCATTTACTTGATGAAAATGCAAAGATTTCATGTGTAAGAAGTGGTAGACAAAGTTGTAATATTGCATGGACTGTAGACGATTTCAAAGTTACAAAGATATCTTTTAAATTAATAGAAAGATTAATGTATACAATGTTAAAAACAGGTAGAACTTGTCCATTTTTTACAGGATATCCTCTTAGAGATCTAATAGAAGAATTTGAAAAAGATGGGTATGATTTTTCAGACGTTCTTAATCCATTAGCTGGATTGTAAAAAATAGTAAGATGTCGGCTTAAAATCTATAGTATTTACGTTCGATATAGAACTCTAGAGCCCGCCTTTTCGCGAAGTTTGTAAAATGGGCGAAAATTCTGTGATTTTTTTTTACATTTATCACATCTATAAATATTCATTATACAATGTAATAATATTATCTAATATTTAATAAATTATCATTTTTTCTACTTTATATAACAAGACTAATTAGTAATTAATACCATATATTATTATGGGAAAAAATACTAAAGTTACCGTTTATTAATATGAAGTTAATTAGTAAATAACTACGTAAATCTTTTAATAATAAATGTATAATAAATAGTACTATTTATTAAAGTATCCATATAATAACGATTTAAATATATATACTAAGTATTAATTACTGTTATTGATTTTCAGATTCTTAAAAAAAATAAAAAGTTTTTTTAAATTTTGATTTTTCTCTCATTTTTTATTTTTAAAATTTATAATTTTATAATTAAAAAATAGTAAGATGTCGGCTTAAAATCTATAGCAGTTTTCCGAAACGCAGAGTCCTAAGGCCCACCTATATACAAAGTTTAGACCGCCGATTCTATTTTATACCAAAATTCCTTTCGAAACTCTTCTGAAAATTCTTGACATTCAAAAACACCGTCCCAATTTATGTCATTTTGAAAACGTCTCATAAATGCTTCTGATAATACTTGAGTACTCGAAATAATATCAACATCAATTTTATGATAAAATTCTATCATAAACGATTCTGATAATATCTGACAATGTGTAATATTTGCCCAATTTACTTTATGCTGGAACATCCTTATGAACGCCTCAGATAATACTTGATGTTCCGAAATATAAATCCAGTCTAACTTATGCTGAAATTCTATTATAAATGACTCTGATAATTTTTGATAGTATGATATTTCTTCCCAATCTAACTTATGCTGAAATATTCTTATAAACCACTCTGGTAAACGTCTACATGCCGAGAGTAATTTCCATTTAATATTATTTTCAAATACTACAAACAGCATTGGTTCTAATGGCATATTCATTGTATTATAGTCCCAATCAGCACTATTAAAATAGTTTAAATTAATTTTTTGAATTAATTTACAAGCCGTATACAGTCTATTTTTTGCACAATAATAAATACATTTTTTAGGTAGCATGTAATCTATATGCTCCGTAGTCATCCATTTTACGATCTCTACTTTAGCGTAATTAGGGGGCAAATACTTAAAAATATTACTAATTAGTTCTCTTGGTAGTTTATTCCAAATGGGATCCATATTTTATGGCATAAAAAAAATCAATTATTTGCAAGTTTATAACATATATATTTGACACGTTTTACGGCACTTTATATTGAAATTCTTTTTTGAAATTCTCTGAAAGAGTTTGATAATCAAAAATACAGTGCCAATATACTTTATCTTGAAATTCACGGATGAAATTTTCGGATAGTTCTTGATTTTCCGAAATATAGAACCACTTTACTTCATCTTGAAATTCGCGAATAAAGTTTTCGGATAGTTCTTGATGTTCTGAAATACAATACCAATCTACTTCATCTTGAAATTCGCGAATAAAGCTTTCAGAAAGTTTTTGACTTTGAGAAATATAATACCAATATACATAATCTCGAAATTCACGAATAAAGTTTTCAGAAAGTTTTTGATAACATGAAGTATATTTCCAATTTAGTTTATAATGAAACTTACGGATGAAATCTTCTGATAACTGTTGATAACATGAAATAAATCTTAGATCTAACATGTCTATAAATTCAACAACAAATTCTTCTGAAAACATTCGATATTTTGGGATACATTTCCAAAATATTTTATCCTGAAATTTACGGATAAAAGATTCCGATATATCTTGGTAGATTGAAATATTTTTCCAATCTACTTTATGCTGAAATTCGTAGATAAAGGCATCAGATAATTTTTGACAACATGAAATTTTTTTCCAATCTACTTTATGTTGAAATCTACGGATAAAATGTTCAGATAATTTTTGATATTCTGAAATAAGTGTCCAGTCTAATTTATCTTGAAATCTTATTATAAATTTTTTTGAAAGTTTTCTGTCACGTGATATCATTCTCCAATCAACATTATCTGGAAAACTACTGAAGACTAATGTATTCAAAGGAAATTTCAGTGAAATATATTTCGAGTTATACTTATTAAAACTATCTAAGTTATATTTTTCAACCAATTTACACGCAGTATATAAATTATAATATGCACAATCTACAATAGTTGCATTATTTAGCATATAAACTATATGTTCTTTTTTCATCCATTTCACTATTTCTGTTTTAGCATAATTAAACGGTAAATGTTTGAAAATATTACTAAGTAATTCTCTTGGTAAGCTATTCCAAATTTTGTCCATATGAAATAACATAAAAAATTTCATTTTTTTTTTAAATATGAAATATCCTTATATACTTTATTATTCATTATATTTTAGAAATCGTTTTCATATTTAATACATAAGTTATGATAGTAAAAAAATAAATGATATATAGTTAATATATCATTTGTAAACTATATAAGTTGGTATAAAAATTTAAATCTGAAAAGATATAAAGATATTTTATATATTTTCGCTAAACGTATTATCGTTTAAAGAATAATTACTATATTTTAAACCTAGATAATTCAGACATTCATTAAATGATAGAAAATAGTGTAGTCCTTGCGTACATACTTTGTGCATATTATCATCAAATCTATCTTCGACTGCCATTTTATCAATAATATATTTAAAATTTTCATTATAGTTTGATTGACATTCTTTTATATCAGATTTTTCAAATATTTCCTTTGAATCATTGGCTATATATATAGCAGTCGGCATCAGTTTATTGCAACGATATTTTGGCCCACTATCGGATGCGACAAGAGCATCTTTAGGAATAGATACTTTTAATATACATTTATGTATATTACCACAATGTTCATAACTGGCATATTTATATCCCGTAACACTATCAAGTTCTACATTTTTATAGTCTACAGTAACAGATACTAGATTATTATTCTTATTTATTATAACTTCTTCTTTTATTTTATCAGTTTCATCAGTCTGAGTATATTTTGATATACTTTTATCATTTTCTGTATTATGGTAGTTATTTGTAATATAAGTTGTTGAATATGTTATACCACATTGTGTCGGTTCTATTGTTTTATCTACTAAAATATTATCATGTAAAGTTTTAATATTTATAACATCACCACGTGATGTATGATATTGGATAGTATCAGAACAATAATCTATACGCGTTTTTGTATTAAGGTATTTAACGTCTTTAAACTTATATTGATTAGTAATAGAATCATTCACAAATAAATTATAATGGTTAATACATTCATGTACTATTTTAGAAATATCGGTATTATAATAGTTATTATTATCTGATTTAGCAAATCTTTTTTTGAAAAATGAAAGTGTGGGATCATTTAGTAATTTAGGATGACCATTTAATAAGGAAAATTTACTATTTTGTAATTTTAAAAAGCTATACAAATTAGTTTTAATGTTTGGGTAAATTGTAATATCTTTTATAGTATTAATAAAAGTAAACTGAAAATATAATGACATAGAATGTCTAAATGGGTTTATATATAAATGAATTTTATTTAGTAAAGATTTAGTATGTAGATTGGAACCATATGGATGCCACGAATACTTTTTATATAGTATGTTATCATAATATGTTTCGTATATTTCTGTTGAAAGGACATGTTGTTCTGAGTAGAAATCGCATATACGATAATTAAGTACTTTGTAATTTCCTTCTCTGTATTCGGAAAACAGTACACACATATTTTTATTTATAAGATGTTTATTAAAATTTTCACATGATATCCATGTATTATATTTATATGCACATATTTCTCTTATGTCTTCATATAAATTCAGATCTAGTTTTTTAATTGTTTTAATATCTGGTTTACAATAGGTATATGATGCAATATAATCATCGTTATTATTTATTTTTGAATCTTTTTTAATACTTTTTTTAGTGTTATATTTGATGTTATATTTGGCATCATATTTAATTTTTTTGTTACCGATATTATCGTGTGGTTTTAATACCAGCATTTATTTTGGCAGGCTAATATTATATATAAATATAACAAATCTTTATAATATTTATATATAATAATAAAATTCATTTAAAAAAAGAAAATTCATTTAAAAAAATAAATGATAATAAAAACTATAATAAAAACGATAATAAAAACGAGACTAAAACGAGACTAAATTCGATAATAAAAACGAGACTAAAAACTAGTAAGTAAAACTAGTATTTAAAGAATAACACAGCTACTACTCTGAGTTTCTTGATAAGCGCATGTTTTAATAGTAGTAATACTATTTCTTGTAACACCCAGTAATGAACCATCATTTCTCAAGTGTAATGCAGTAGTTACTAAATTATTTATTGTAGGAAATGAATAGACATTCAATCCATACTTATTGTATATTCCAACATTTGGGGATAAAGCCATAGTAAAATTAGTAACTTCGTCACTACTTTCGATGTTTATGCCCCAGTAATAAGCTTTATTTTGTTTAAATTCTTCGCTATCCAACTTATATAACCTAAGTCCTCTGCTACTAAGCTTTGCTGCGAATATTCCATTTGGTGAAAACATTGTCATTTCTTCAGTTAGAACATATGAATTACTCGTATAGGCTTCGGCAGTTAAATAGATAGCATTAACATATCTAGGATGTTTAGGCATACACTCTCTACATTTACTATAGCAAGAATGTACTTTGCTAACATATACATCTGACGTTGGAACGGTATTAGTAGATAAATACTTATGACCATTAATTTGATCTTGTATAATTAATTCTCCTTCATTACTAATAATCAATTTTGTTTTTTTAACTGTGTTTGTAGTAATTGTGGAAAATATCAGCATATTTTTTGAATCGGTAACATAAAGTGATCCAGTATCACTGAGCATCATTTTGTATGGAGCTACCGCGAATGGCAAATTTGCTGTAAATGATTCCCACATCGTACGAGTACCATCTTTAAAAATAACATTTCCTGTTTCTTGAAGAATAAGTTTGAATCTTCCGTTAGGAGATGTAATACCTAAGTTAGGTGGCATGTAAATACAGTGAGTATTTTCTGAAGGATATCCATCTGATAAATGAGTAAATTGACCGTTTATTGAATTATGTGGATCACCTATATCAAGTTCAGATCTTGGAGTTGCAAAGTCTGTAGGAACTAGATATAGCATTGGAAACCTATATCCGTTGGCATTTGGGCTTTTACACATAATACCACGTGCACACCAAATCTTTGATCCACCGCCATCATATAATACTAAATCAACATCGGTAGAAATAGTAGTCTTGATATCATGTAATACCAAGATATAGCCTCCATTAGGATTACCAACTTGATAACGTAAATGTTTTGGCACAGTAGACCAAATAGTAGTATACGTATTGGTTTCTTCTACACCTGTTAATGGATTTTTAATTTTACCAATATAAGGAGCAGATTCTTGTTTTGTAAACATATCTTCGGCTTGTAGAACTAAATGACCCATTTCATTAATAAAGAGGCGTATAGGAGATGTAAATTCGTCAGAATCTGTTGTTCTTTGTATATTGGTGTCGGTTTGCCATATAGGATTTATATCAGTATCATCTTTTAGATGAATAATCATATTTCCTTTATTGCTTATTATTAACTCATACTTTTCTGACTGTATTATAGAGTTATAACCTTTTGCAGAATGTTTAACAATAATAACTTTTTTGCTAGAAATACTATTTTTTCCAGCATTACTATGCAAATTTTCTTCGATTTCAAAAGTATTTTCAGCATTTGTTCTATCAAGAACCGCTAAAATATAATTTTCTTTAAAGTTTGTTAACTGATTGACTTCTGAAAAGTATGGTTTATTATTTTCGCCATCACGACACAACCAATGCATTTGCGTACTATCAGTTGTTACAACAAAAGCTAATACTTTTGTTTTTCCTGGAGAAACATAATATTTGTGAGAAATTTCAGTACTTATAGTGGTTTCTTTATAATTTTTAACAGAAATATCCACCTTATTTATAAAGCTTCGAAGATCTTCTAGACTATTACTTGATTCACTCTTTTCTGACTGAGCATTACTTTTTTTAGTTTTATCAGTAGCAACAGTTGATAAAGAAGATGTATCTGTTGAAGACCAATGGTCTTCACGCTTTTTGGCATTTTCAACAGCATTTGATATACTATCTTTTTTACGTGTTTCTTTTGAATCGGAATCAGATTTTCCTGACATAAAGTTTTGAAATGCGGAAGTCTGTTTTTCATTAACACTACCCACAGATTGGAATGAAGTGGATGATGTTTGATGATCGGCAGATTGACCCCATGAATTTGTTAAAGTATTTTTTTTCTGATCTTTAAACAAATTACTATTAATATCAGTTTTAGTGTTTTTGTTGTCATTTTTGTACCCAGCACTAAGACTACCACCAATATTAGTATCTACTTTAACAGAATCGACGAATAATAGTTCTTTTAGTTTTACTGTAGCGCCTTTGAAAAATGCTTCTAAACCACCATTAACATTCCAACCAGATTCTTTTTCTTTAAGATTTTTTTCATAAATAGTTTTGTCATTAGTTACTTCATCTACTTTTTCACTCATAATATTTTGAAAACTTTTATCACTTTTTGTTACACCATTCGTAGTTCCGGAGTTAGAGTTTGTCTGCAAAGTATTTGTATTACTACTACCTTTAGTATTTTGATTATAAGTACTATGTGTAATAGTATTAGCCAATTGCATTTCTACTATCTTTTTAATAGATTCTATTACAGTTTCTGAATTAACTACTTTATTCATAATAGCTTTTTGAATACTATTTCCGCCTTCTATAGCATTAGAAATTTCATGTATAAAACTGTCAACTTTTCCATTACTAGATGTAGATCCTACCGTATTACTTAATAAAGACACAATACCATCTGTTATCGCATACGACGTTCCTTCAGTAACAGAAATTTTTTTCTGGATAAAATGTTCACATTCTTTAGGACTATCTGCTGGACATGAGAATGCTGTATCATGAAGTAAAAATGGGAATGTTTTTACTTTTCTAGTAGCTGCATCTTTTGGAGTTAGCAAAGGATGATAAGGATTTAATTTTGGATCATCGCTAATAAGTGGTATACACTTTGCAGGAGATTCTGTTGTTTTAATAATACCTTGATAATGTTTATACGCGTTATTATTTCCTAAAAATAATTCACTATTGTCATCAAAGTTAGAATTTTTATTTGATGATAATCGCGATATTGTTCCAGCGACAGTTAAACATACTCTAGCTGCTGTAATTGCATTATCTACTGTTATTGGAGTTCTGCGATATAGATCATTCAGACCATTTGCGAAATTGGAAAAGTCACAGTATTGTTCTAAATAATTATTATCAATTTCATCAGATTTTTTTATTTTTTTATTTGGGATAATTTTAATAGTTTTTGTTTGATTTAAATGATTGATGATAGTATATCTAGCGAATTTATTATCAGAATTTTTATTATTAGAGTTATCTGAATCAGAAGATTCACTATCACAAAAGGCTCTATGACCAACCCATGAAGGCCCCATTTCTTTTGCAAATGATAAAATATCATCGTAAGATTTATTAGCGTTCAAATTGATAGGATTATAGAATTTATATTCTTTGTCGTCGATATAACTGTATACACCACAGGTTTTATTAAAGATTGCCAGTGTATAAAGAGAAAGCATGATAATGGTGAACATCGCGCTTCTAAAAGTATCGAGCATTTGAATAGAACAAAAAAAATCAATTTTTTAATAAAATTTTAATAAATTGAATAATAAATTGCTGCTAATTCTAAGTAAATTGAATAATCAATTTTTAATGAAATTTTAATAAATTGAATGACGAATAACTTTTGGATCTAAGAAGTTATTGGATTCATAAATAACTCTGTCATTGTGATCTATAACTCTAAGAGATCCAATATCTGATACAATCAAGTAATAAGGAGCTTGTCCTTTAACGAATGGATCACGAATCCAGATAATTTCACGTATTCCTTTCGTATAAAATAGTTCTATGCTTCCATTTATATTTAATTTTACGGCTTTGTCTACATTTTTAAAGTATGGTGGTTCGCCGTCACTAGTTTTTCTAACTACTAGTTTTTTATCTTCTATTCTTGCGCAGTATTTCAAATCTTGACTACATAATTTTTCATCATATTTAAGAATATCATCGAAACTTTTTGGATCGGAATATAGTTTTGTTATAGTTTTTGAAGATGTGAAATCGTAAGTATTACAATTATTGCAATAGGATTTCGATTTTATATATTCTGATAGTATATCTACTGTTATATATATAATACTAACTTTTACCAGACATTCCATAACTGAACGTGTATCTAAAGATCTACGAAACTTGTTACCTTGTTTGTCCACAACTTGAATAGTTCTTATTTTATTATCGTATGTTGTGACTTTATGATATTCATTAAAAATATCATCATTGCAACACATACGATGTCCAATCCATTCAGGACCGAGTCTTTTAGCTAGATCAACAATATCTATTGATGGCTGAACTCCATCGTTACTAATAAATCTGTATTCAGTATTATTTTTATAACTGCAAATACCACAATCATTGTATGCTTTAAATCCAAGCGTATTAATTATGCTAAATGCATAATAAGCACTCGGTAACAAGTAATAAAGTAGCATTTTAATTATTACAATAAAAAAAATCAATTTTTAAATAAACTGATATAGAATAAATCAGGATAAAATAAATCGAGATAAAATAAATCTAGATAGTATCAGATTCATATGCCACTTTATTATTGTGATCAATAACTTTAAGTGTACCGATATCAGATACGAACAAAGTATATGGAGCCTGCCCTTTAATACGTGGCTTATTTTCCCAAATAACATTGGTAGAATTGTTTAAATAGAAGAGTTCCATACCTCCATTTTGATTTAGTCTTATAGCTTTATCTGTATTTTTAAAAGGCGAATTGTATTTATTATTTTTTCTAACTATGAAGTTGTAATTTTCGATCACTGCACAGTATTTCAAATCTTGGCTGCATAATTTTTCATCAAACTTTACCACAGTTTCGCCATATTTTGGATCAGAATATAGTTTTGTAATAGTTTTTGAAGACGTGAAATCGTAAGTATTGCATTCATTGCAATAATATTTTAATTTTAAATATTCTGCTAGTATACTTATTGTACTATATAAAACACCAACGTTAAATAGGCATTCCATAACTGAATGTGTATCCAAAGATCTACGAGTTTTGTTAAATTGATTTTTGGTAGATTGAATTGTTTTTACTTCGTTGTTATAAGTTAAAATATCATACTGATCTTGCTCTAGATCATCAATACAGCACATACGATGACCCATCCATTCAGGCCCAAGTTTTATTGCAATTTCTGTAAAAAATGGTTGGTTAATTTTAAAAGGTGTGATAAATCTGTATTCAGTATTATTTATATAACTGCAAATACCGCACTCATTGCCTTCTTTAATTGTATTAGATGAGCTAAGTGCATAATAAGCACTTAGTAACAAGCAATAAAGTAGCATTTTAGTTATTACAATAAAAAAAATCAATTTTTTAAATAAATTGATATAGAATAAATCAAAACTGAATGAATCATAGATTTAGATAAATTTAGATAGTATCGGATTCGTATACCACTTTGTTATTGTTATCAATAATTTTAAGTGTACCGATATCGGATACGAATAAAGTAAATGGGGCCTGACCCATACTTAGTGATTTACTTCCCCAAATAACATTGGTAGAATTGTTTAGATAGAAGATTTCCATTTCTCCATTTTGATTTAGTTTTATAGCTTTATCTGTATTTTTAAAAGGTGATTTGCAATTGTTATTTTTTCTAACTACGAAGTTGTCGTTTTCAATCGCCGCACAGTATTTCAAATCTTGACTACATAGTTTTTCATCAAATTTAAGAATGGTTTCACCATATTTTGAATCAGAGTATAATTTCAAAATAGTTTTTGAAGGCGTAAAATAAGTATCGCATTTATTGTAAGTTTTAACTTCATTATTTGCGTTTGATACGCTAAATGCATAATAAGCATTTAGAATCAAATAATAAAGTAGCATTCTATTTACTACACTTAAAAAAATCAATTTTTTAAAAATTGTATAATAACAAATTTTTTAGTTTTAAAAAAATAAAAAAAACTAAAATTGTAATATTATAAATTAAATGGAAGTTGCTGGTTATATTATTTTAGCTATAATTTTAATGTTAGTATTATATTTTACTAATCCGTTAGATATTCTAACCAATAATGTTGCAAAGGTTGGAGCAATAGCAAAACAAGCCGTGGTACAAACCGGCGAAGATATAGATAAAGGCCTTGGAGGTATGAAAGATTTGGAATGGTGCAATAATATTGCTAAACGAAACACTGGTGAAAAATGTAATACAAAATGTGTTGTATGGCCTTTACTAGAAAATAGTGCTAGTAAATTATGTTATAATGATTTTGGTGATGGATGGGTTAGTAATGGCGAAAAAGGTCAAGGTAATTGCGCAGTCGGTCAGGGCCGTGGTGTATGTAAGCTTGATCCTGGTGAAGTTGGTAAGAAATATATGAAAGGTTGTCCCATATGGGATGATATTCAGAATAGTGGTAATGCTTTTTGTATGAACGATTTTGGTGCTGGTTATGTATATACTGGTCAAAGAGAACAAGCTGAGTGTTCGGTTGGATTTGGACGTGGTAAATGCAAATACGACGAATCTAAGAAAAGTCAAAAATATATTAATAATTGTAGAATTTGGCCCGACGTTGAACCGAATGGTAATTTTGACTGTTATAATGATTTTGGGCCCGGATATAAAATGATTAGCGCTGATAGAGGAGGCTGCACTGTAGGATTCGGTAAAGCATTATGCGATTATGACAAAAGTATAAAAGATAAGAAATATATGAGTAATTGTGTCATATGGAATGATATAGAAGCAAATGGTAATGCCTATTGTAAAAACGATTTCGGTGAAGGTTGGGTATATACTGGAGAACGTGATCGTGGAGGATGTGTCGCTGGATTTGGCAAAGGTCAATGCAAATATGACGAATCAAAAAAAAATCAAAAGTATTTAAAGGATTGTAGAATTTGGCCTGATGTTGAACCAAATGGTAATTTTTATTGTTATAACGATTTTGGACCCGGATATAAAATGATTAGCGCTGATAGAGGAGGATGTCTTGATGGACAAGGTAAAGCATTATGCGATTATGACGATAGCGCAAAGAATAAGAAATACATGAATAACTGCGTAGTATGGAACGATATAGAAGCAAATGGTAACAAATACTGCAAAAACGATTTTGGTGATGGCTGGGTCTATACCGGTGAACGTGATCGTGGTGGTTGCACTGCTGGGTTTGGTAAAGGTCAATGTAAATATGACGAATCTACAAAAAATCAAAAGTATTTAAATAATTGTGTTATATGGAATGATATTGAACCAAGTGGTAATTTCTACTGCTATAATGATTTCGGATCCGGATATAAAATGATTGGCGCTGATAGAGCTGGATGCACTGCAGGATTTGGAAAAGCATTATGCGATTATGATCCATCAAAACAAGGTTATCATTACTGGAAAAATTGTTCGGCGTGGGGTGATACTGATTCAAGAGGAGATGAGTGGTGTAAAGTCGACTTTGGGCAAAATTATCGTAAAGTAGGTGCCGAACGTGCCGACTGTGGTTATGGTAGAGGCAAAGCAGTATGTGGGCCGGCGTAAACTTACCAAATAGATTTATAAGGAGCTATTTAGCAGCACTTATCTATAGTGTTTAAAATTAAAAAATCTTTAATTAAAAAAAATAAATATAATAAATGAATATAAAAAAAATGAAAAATCATTTTATCTTATTGTAATCTTACTAAGATTATAAGTATAATTAATTATCACATATATGAATCGATATTAATTATTATACTACAATCATCGTCTTCCGATGATTCTTCATCTAATTTAATAGAGCATTTATTTAATAAAAACCCGTAATGAGTAATTAAAGCATCTTTAAAGAATTGAAGTTTATCTACTTCGTATTGATACATTGGAGTATCATTTGGTATTTCAATTAAATCTAGTAATTTTATTAATTCTTTACATTTGACAGCTTGACTATATATATATTTTTCCATACCACTTCTTATAATTAATGTATAAAAAAATCAGTTTTTTTTAAACAAGAAAAAGAAATAAACGAATGTAAGTAAGTAGATGTTATGCAGAAAGAAAACTAAGGTAATGCGCTTCGAACAATTTTATATGTTTTAGCATCTGTAATTTTTAATCTATAAATCATATGATTACTGCCTAATACATAAGTTATGTTATCTATACAAATTGTATAAATAAGTTTTTTATAATTACAAGCTAAAAAGCTTATATTGTTTTTAATAAAGAATTTAATATTGGATATAGCGTCTTTTGACGATACTATATTTTTTACAGTATATTTTTTACAAATAGATTCGTCAGAAGATAAATATATATCTTCAATATCATACCAATCAAATTTGTGAAATATATTTTTTTTATTTAGTACACTTAAGTATTTATTACTAAACGCCCAATTAGAAGGTGTGTTAATATCACACATTGCCTGAGTTAATTTTCCAAAATATTTTGGATTAGTGCTATCAACTATACAATAGCGAGAATATGGATTTTGTTTATCATTTATGTTAAATCCAAAGAATTCAAAATTAATATTGTATAAAGTATTATTATAGAATAGAAATTTTACATTATTTACATTATGATCTAATTCTAACAATACGTTTTCATTATTAATTTTTGCTTCAATTTCTTTATCTATATATCTGAAGTCTATAGGAATATTTACCATAATAAGTAATTTAAATTTTGTATTGATGTTTGTGTCATGTATTATATTTGATAGCGGTCTTATTTTCCATATTGGATTAATTATTGAATTATTATCATTCAAAGCACTGCTTAAACTTTTTATCAATGCTGTTAAATATGAAACTGTTATTTCATATGCGATTCCTTGAGGTTGATACTCTACTATGTTATCATATTTTAGATTGTCCAAATCTAATTCTGTAATAATTTTCAATGTGTCTTTTAGAGTTTTTAATTTATTGGACATAATTACCTATTGATTACTTACCAAAAAAATCATTTTTTTTTATATATACGGTTTCTTTTTAAAATAAGAAAGCTAAGACAATTAAATTTTATAATTTTCTATACCACCTGACCCAGGGTCGTCCTCTGGTGGTGGTGG
>JACCEA010130373.1_pt1 | contig 22169 bp, 26 predicted proteins | sample 7449851 | NCBI WGS metagenome assembly JACCEA01 (sample SAMN15323453, study PRJNA562643) | freshwater metagenome | isolation source: river surface water | place: USA:Blue River Watershed | collected 2017-08-18 | reverse complement strand
AAGGATATTAGATAAAGTATCTGATCCTGATATGACTTTAAAAGAGAAATTGGATATTTATATTCAATCATATACAAAAATAACAAAAATAGCGGGTTTAGTTCAGTTTTGGACTAAACTTGCTAGTATAGGTACTATAGCGATTATGATTGGAAATGCCTTAACTGCTAGAGTTCAACTTAGTAGAACAAGCACAAGCAAGAGCAGGATATACATATATATTATTACCATTTATAGTAGGCTTAGCTAGTCCATTAAATCCAATGCTTTCATTTACTGTGTTACATACATTATTATATCCTAAAAAGAGTATGAAATTAAATACGTATTTAAGAAAGTTAGAAAAATCAGCATTAACGGATTTTGAAGCTGCACAACGAGCTACTAGACTTACCAAGAGTATAATAGGTATATTAAAGATAGAATTAAAGACTATGTCACCTGACAAACAGAAAGAGGCTAAGCTTAATATTGAGTATCTGAAAGAAATACTAAATGCTATAAAGTAAATAAATATATTTAAGTAGAGGTGCAATATGAACAATAGAAAAATGATCAATGTTACAGTGTATAATTTATGTAACAAAGTCATAAAAGATTTATTCGTAGAGAATGCTTCAGTATTTGTCTCATATAAAACTAAATTAAATAATGATATTAATGATATTAAAACTAATTATAATCGTGGTAGTATTGATTACTACCACGATAATAGTGAAATTTTAGAAATAAATCCATATCTTATGGAAATGTCAGGTGATGCTTTTAATCATTGGATAGTTTCTATAAATGACTTAGTAATGAATCTAATAGAAGAAGTCCTGGCATATACAAATGCAACTGATATCAATCCATCAGTATTTAAAAAGAATATAGATAATTATGTCAATAATAAACTTCAGGATGATTATATTATTAAAAGACAATTTGTAGAGCAAGGTATGAAGAATCTAAAGTTAGATAAAAGAACTTATACCAAAACAGATTGGATAACAAGTTTAGAATATGGACTACAATTAAATGATACAATATTATCTAATTTAAGTAAATTGACAGATACAATTAATTTTCTAAAAGGTTATAGTAGACAACTTCTATCATATACCGAGAAGGTATATGATGAGACAACTGACTATGACGAGTATATGGATTCTTTAATGAGTGAAGCTGATTTTTATAAGTTTCAATTAGATATCTTCGTTAAATTACAACGTAAGATGGCTTTCATGATGCAATATGCTAAAGTAAGGTTAAATAATTATTTATTAGTCTTATCAATAGTAAATGCAACATTAAATAAAGAATATCCTGAATTAGAAAAGGAGGTAGACAAAGTTGAATATAATAAGTAAAAATACATCGGTAGGTTATAGAGCTCAAGTAGTAGCTGATATAATAAGAAACACTGAAAATGTACTAGATTCTTCTGTAACACAATTTCTTGATGCAACACCTATACTATGTAATTATTTAGCTATCGATAAAGAAGCTACCACTTCTAATATAGGAACAAGAGATGATGCAGGTGCGTACGCTGGTGCTAGAAAATATAAGTTAATAGAAAATTATGTCATGTATGGACATGTAGATGAAAAAAGTATAACTAAAGATAAAGATGAGGCTCTTGACATAAGATATAACACAGAAGAGATAACTAGTTTACATCTACCTAATACTATCATTCCTATGGAGGGTGATAGAGTAGTACTTGATATAAATAATAATAATATTCTATATAAAGTAGTAAGATCAGAACCTACAACATTCAATAACAAACCATACTACAAATCAGTAATTAAATTAGATGATTCATTGCCATCTATTAATTACAATATAGAGAATATGAAACGTGATGGTTTAATATCAGATACATTTGTATACAATCCTGATACACTAGGTACAGATTATTCTCCTTTTATTAAAAGAGGAACTTTAATCGAGATTAGCAAGTTTCAAGATTTAAGACACGAAATAAATACTATGTATAATGATAACTTCTACGATGTTAATAAGAATGTATTCTTATTTCAAAGTGCACCAACTAAATACCATTACTTTCCTATGATAAATTATCTACAAGAAGAGTTTGCTCCTTTATGGGATAACAATGGTATTAACATGATATTACATCATGAGACTTTAGTTAAAAGACGTTACTTATCTACATATAAGAAATCTAACATTAGGAAGTTCATATTAGGACGTGGTGATAATCTAACTACAACGGGTAGTGATACTACTTATGTATATGATTATACTAATACATACACAAAAGATACCTTTAAAATACAAAGTTATTTAAATGATCATAACCAATATAAAATACATGAGATCGTAGAGATATCTGCCAGTCAGTCTATCTTTGCTGATGTTAATGATGTATATGGTTATACTGTAGATGAATCACAATTTGAGGTGCCTAAATTAACAGTTGAAACACCTGTAACAATACCTTCTGATATATTAGATATCTTAAAAGGATTTAAGACACTAAGTATAAAAGAGATAAACGAAATACTGGAAGATATAGATATAGATTATACATTAAATTATTTATATTACACACCAGTGTTATTAATAATATTAGACTTATTTCTAGATGGAGTACTACACTCCGAGAAAAGAAATCAATTCTATTAAAAAGGAGATTAAATAATGAGAAAAGAAGTGTTGACGTACGTTAAAAGTACATCTTATGATATATTACTAAATAAAATGTACCCTGATGGTGAAGCTGTTCTAAGACCAGCTGAAGAAATAGAAAGATTAATAAAGCAAGGACATATAGTAGAATGGAGAGAAAGTAATAAATCCATGGAATTAACTATAGATTCATTCAATACTATATTATTACCTTTGATAACTGTTCAAGAAGAAATAACTACTATAATAGAAGGTGAACCTGAAATCATAGTAGAAACTATATTACCAGAGACTCCTACAATCATTCAAGAGGCTACTCCTGAAGGTTTATTCGTATCAGAGGAAAATACTACCACTGAAGTTGAAGAAGTTGTTGTAGAGCCAATTACAGAAGATGTAGTAGTCGAAGAAGTAATAGAACCTACAGAAGAAGTTGTAGAAGAAGTTATTACTGAAGAAGCTCAAGAAGAAAATGAAGAGTTTGTAGAAGAGGCCCCTACCGATGAAGAAGAAATAAAAGAGGTTACACCTGCACCAACTAAGAAAAAGAAGAAAGTAGGTCAATTGTATGGATTTAAATAGTATATTAGAATTAATTAGTAAAGAGCAAACTAAACCTAGATTAAAAGAAAGACCACTTTCTGAATCAGAAGTTATAAATGCTTACAGTACAATAGCTAGTGAGCGTTATGCTATATCAACTGAATATAGTAATCTTAGGATTAATGCTATGAGATCTTACAGCGAAAGTGATGACTATGGTAAAGATGCTAAGCATTATGATCCTAATCCTGATGCTACAAATAGAGCTAAACAGAAAGCTGTATCGGGACGAGTATGGGATATTATAAAAAAAGCTGTAAAAGCATTAATTACTATACTTAAATCTTTAGTTCAAAAAGTTCTTAACTTATTTAAGAAAAGAAAACAAACTATGGAAGATGCTATAGAAGTAGAAATACAAACTTATAATGAAATTAAAGAGACATTACTATTAGAGTATATACCTAATAATGAAACTAAAGTGTATCCTATAATAACAGATGTGGTAGGTGACTTTAACTTTTTTGGTTATCGTAACTTAGCATTTGATAATACAGATGCTATTAAAAAAGCTATGTTATCTAATGCAGCTACTTCGATAGATAATTGTATGAATGTCTTTAATTTGATATTAAAAGATAACCCAACTAGTAATAAGGTAACACAATTTGATATATTAAATCCTAAAGATAAGGATTTAGATATTATAAAAAAAGAATTAGGATGTGTTATTAAAATGGTAACTGTAGATGAGTTAATAGAAATGACTAAAAAAGATGGATCTGCATTAATTAAAAATAAGACTAATTTGAAAAAGTTTGGTGAGACTATAACTTCACTAGAGAATGACGTTAAGATGTATACTAAATACTTAGAAGATACTATTAAGAATTCAGATAAAATGAAAAGTGGTATGAATACTGGTATAGAATTTAGACGTGCTATCAATAGTATATCTAATCTATTCACAGGATTTAATAGTGTAGTTACATATATGACATCTTTTTATTATAAATTCTCTGCAGCTACTATTAACTTAATTAGAGATGCTAAAACTAAAATACTTGAAGGAGGAAACAAATAATGAGTAAAAATAATAATAACAATGGTAACAGACCAGTAGTAGAAAATACTGAAGTAATTGAAGAATCAGTTAAAGTAATGAACGAGGTGGAAACTCTAGTTGTTAAAGAAGCTCCTGTAGCTCCTGAAGCACCTGAGGTTAAGCAAACACCTGTAGAAGAAACACCTAAAGAAGAAGTTAAAGTAGTAGAAGGTGTTATTATAAATGGACATTCTATCCCAGTTGAAGAACATGAAAAAGAAAAATCACATAATGTATTTATAGAAGATATCAAACCTATTATACCACTTGGTGGAGTAAAAGGTCCTTTATCTATTAAACTTACTGAATCAGTCATTAAACATGTATTGTCATTTGGATATAGAGTAGCAACTCTTAACGAAGATGGTAGTAGATTCTATGTACATACAGATGCAAACGGTGAATTAAAAGTTAAAAAATAACACAAAAAAAAATATAAGAGAGCATTGCGCTCTCTTATTTTATTTTAAGTCAATTCTTTTGGGTTTGAATCCATACTTGAAATCCCCCATATCTTTATAGAACTCATTATAAATAACTATTAAATGAGATATCCTACTATCAGTATACTTTAATATATTAAATCTGTAATATTGTATATCTACATCGTCATCTGACATTATAACGATGTATGGATGATACTTATACTTACTAAACTCCATTATGATAGATTTACTAGCTGCAAAGGAAGTAGATGCTACAAAGGTTGCATTAATATTCTTACCAAAATATAAGTAAGTATTAATAATATCAAAAGTACCTTCTGCTAGAAATAGAGTAGCAGATCCTTTATCGTGTAAATTGATCTCTCCTTTATTTTGTAGTGAGTAAGGCTTATGCTTCAAGGTAACATCTGAAGTATTGACTATAGAGGTCTTTCCTTTGAGCTCAGAGCCTCCTATCTCTCTGTAGTATAACATTGTATACCTATCATTAAGAAAAGATATAAACTTCTTACCATTAGCTTCATGTTTAATTAGAAAATCTAATTTAGAATGCTTTATCTTATTCTTATTTAAATCTCTGAATTCAGTTATACTAGAAACTATTCTAAATGTACGTTGATACTCTTCTGCCGATACATTAGTTCTAGATTTAAAGTATTCTTCTGTTAAATCTGATATACTACCTAACTTATAACTTTCCTCTTTCTCATAGTATTCGTTATTCTTATGAAACTTAGAGAACTTTAAATATTCATTTTCTATCTTATCTAATAATTCTAACTTATTAATCCCTAACTTACGTAATATTTTCTTATTTAACATTCCTCCCATTCCACAAGTAGCTCGAAAGCATTTAAATATTATGGGAGAGTTGTCTGCTAACTTTATATTAAAATGAGACTTCTTACTATTAGTATCACAATAAGGACACTTAGTAGTAAGCCATCCAGAGCTAGATCTAAACTTACTCTTGTTATCAACTTTATAAATAGCTTCTTTAATTTCATCTCTTAAGCTCATTTGTATCATCTTCATAGTCATATATGTATGTATCAAATAATCCCATTTCTTCTTTTTCGTTAGCTGCTAGGAATGCTATAAATTCGTTTACAATAGGTACAATAAAATCTTTATTCTTAAATCTATATTCAACTTCAACTATAGATCTAATATTTTTTATTGTACGTTCTTTATTTATTTTGTAATGTCTTAGTTTAGATATCTCATCTAAGTGATGTTCTAGTATTATATTAGTGGGTACTAATGTGTCCATTGTTAAAGCTAAACTTAAATGTGGATATTTTTTATATAGCATGTGAGATATACAAATACCTAACTTAGCATATAAAGAACCATCTAATAATTTTAATGTAGCTACATCTTGACTTATTTGATTTAATGCTAATATAACGAAGTAATCACTTAATGCTGATTTAATGGGTATTATATCCATAGTAAGTTTATGTCTAATAAAGAAATCATTAACATATCTCTCTAATAACTTAATGTGATACTTCCTATCGTTTATATCAGCTACATCTCGCTTCTCTAAGAATAACTCATATTTGTAATTAGATGAATCATCGCCATCACTAGGTATATGCGCATTAACTATATTATTCATCATTTCATTACTTGTGTTAGTAGTCATATGTTTAATTGTAGATTTAATGTATTTAACTACAGTTTTGTATACAAGTTTAAACTCACGATAATCTTCTCCCATTACATAAGTTTCATTAGCTGCTTCATTAAGATACCTTATAGGAGCTATCTTATATATGGTGGTAAGTACAGTCATTAATAAAGACTCAGTTAATTGGTTTAAATCGCGACCATAATTATAAAATACAGCCATATGGTTATTTCTTTTTAAATCATTCTTGATAGACGTGTACAAGAATTTAATAATAGTATTTTGGAAATCATGTGCAGTTACTTTGTCATACTTATCAGAGTCATAATTAATCTCTAAATAATACTTAGACATTAAATGTTGGAATCTAGATATAAGCTTTATTGCAGGCTCATATGCATAGTATTCTAATTTAACTTGTCCTAACATATTAATTCCAATATTTATCATTTTAAATACTGTTATTATACATACTAGTACAAATACATCTTCATCAGACAGTGTAGTTTCATGCTCTTTAGATGAGTTGGTATTAATGTGTATATTCTGCTCAGTATATTTAATAATACCAAGTAGTACATCATCATCTAAGTTGTCTAATACGTCCATTAATATCTTCTTCTTAGCACCTAATTCATCATACTTAATCCCGTCTTGTGATCTTACTAAATCATACACTTTATTCTTAAAGTCTGTACCATATAAATTTAATCTCATATAAGTCATAAATATATTAAACTTATTAATAAAATTCCATTCATTATTCTCTTGTGCCCAAACTAACATGTGATTAAGTGCATTAATCATTGGTTTGGACGTTTTTTTCATCATTGACTTAACTTTCTCCACTGTAAACACGGTTGGTGTCATACCATTATTAAGTCTTATTGTACGTTGATGATCATTCACCTCATCAAAATATACCATATATTTCTTTGTCTTCATATTGCTTCTCTCCTTCTTGTAAGTTATACCTTGATAATATATATTTAAACTTAAATTATTTAAAAAATATATATAAATTAAGAATTACAGTTATTACTATTAATCCTATAAATGGCCATAACTTTTCTAACTCATCAAATATAGTATTATATAAACTATAACTCATTAATGCTACCATACTGATTGTAGGTATTTTATATTTATCTCCTAGTATTATCCACGATCCTATTAATACAACTGTTAGTACGCTAAATATTATTACACATAACCAGTACACAGCTAACCTTTTATCCTCATCCATTTTACTTCATCTCCTTTTTACCTCATTATATATATTAATACGTCTAATATTATTAAAGACGTTATTGCAATTATAATTAATGTAACATCATTTTTAACATTAGTTTTTTCTTGTCTTTTCTTTTTGAATAAATGTCTGGCGAATACACCACCTAGCAATATGAATCCAAATATTAATTGTAAATAAAATATATCATACATAACTAACCCTCTCAATCTCCTATAGTTATAATCTTAACATCAGCACTACTATCTATTATATAGTCATGTGATACTAAAAATATCTGTTTCAACGTATTAACTGTTTCACTGTAATCTCTTATCATTGCTATATATCTATCTTTATTAACTTCATCTAATACAGATGATCCTTCATCGATACTTATTATATCCCAATTAATAGATTTTTTGAATGTCATTAGTAATGCTATAGATAACATAGACGATTCACCTTGTGATAAGTTTTGAGATAATCTTTCTTCTCCGTCTCTATTACACACTATATCAATACCATCAGTAACATCAAATCTAATACTCATAAAATCAGATAGTAATATATTTACCATATGAGAAATATCATTAAGGTAAGACTCTAACATTCTAGAAGGTAAATCATTAGATACTATATCACGTATTACTTTTATAACATTATTCTCGTCTTTCATTGTCTCGAATTCACGAGTAAGTTCATTGTTATTTTTAATATCATTTCTTATGTTATTGTACTTTTCTTGATAAGTCTTAATTAATGTCTTATTTTCATTAATAGAAGTAGTTAATCTATTCATATTATCTATCTTCATTTCATTAGCTTTAATTTCTTTTTTAATATCATTATATTTTTCTTTTAAGTTATTCATCTCTTTATCTATCATATTGTAATTTATAGTACTATATTTAGATATATGTAAACTATTTTTATTTATAGCTTCTATTATAGTATTAAGCTCATTAATAGATTTTATATAATCATTCTTATTTTCAGATAACTCTTTCAATTCTAATGTATAAGATAAACTTTTATCTTTTATATCCCTATCCATTAAATCTAGTATAGAATATATCTTATCTAATTCAGATACGTACATTTTCTTTTCTTTCATATCATTTAAATAAAATACATAATTTATAAATATACCTTCTAACTTTTCTAAGTTCTTTATATCTATTAACTCTGTAACATTATGATTATCAAATAATGCTAATATCTCAGTAGGAGTATCAAAGTTACGTATACTATTAATTACAGAAGCTTCATATATACTTTTATCGTAATCGTCTTGTGATCTATCTATAAGATCTTCTAATTCTTTCTTTCTATCATCTAATGTGTTAAACAAGTTTAACTTATCTATTTGTCTTTTATATTCTTTAGCAAGTTCACACATTGGTAGCACACACTTAGGATGAACTTCTTGCTCTATGAATTTAGACGATATAGATATGTCTTCTATTTTAGTTTCTAACTCTGTTAACTCTGACTTATACTTAGCTAGTATATTCTTATACTTATTAACATGATCTCTAATGTCCTCGTTAGATTTCATTATATTAGATATTTCAAAATCAGATGTTTGAGATTCTCTTAATATAGATAGTATATTAGTAATGTAATTCTTAACTGTATAAATATCATCTATAGATATATCAATATACTTATTATTTACATACTTAGAATCTATACCTTTAACTTTCTTTTCTAAATCTTCTTTCTTACTTTTAAGCTCATCCTCATCATCATCAGATAACTTCATCATTTCTTCGTTTATTCTAAATATTCTTTCTTCAGTACCTTCTACCTTTGCTACAAACCCTGCATGCTCTCTATTAAGTTTAGTATATAGAGATGATACACTTGTAGTCTTATCATACTTATGTAATAATGCTTCTGTACTTGCTAATACGTTTATATCGCTCTCAAAATGATTTAATTGGTCATTTAAGCTATTTAATATATCAGATGGTATATTTTCTAGGGTATTTAATTCTTTTTGCTCTAACTCGAATATTTTAACTACAGTAGTTATTTCATTCTCTAACTTCTTCTTTTCGTCATTTAATAATTGAATACTAATAGTATCTTTTAATTTATTAGATATGAATTTTAAGTTATTACTATTACTAGTGAATTTATTAGACACGTTCTCTTTCACTTCAGTTAGTATATCCATTTTTAGTATCTTTTTTAAATACTCTAACCTTTCACTGTTAGTATAATTTACTATACCTTTATTCTCAATACCTATATTTAATATTTCATATAAAAAATCATCATATTCTAACTCTACAGAGCAAGCTTGTTTGAATTTATTAACTAAGCCGTTATCAGTTAATAATACCCATTCATCTCCTACCATTTTAGACAAGTAAGATAATACTTGTATATTTCTTTTTTGTCTAGTATATCTATGCTCTATTTTATATAACGTATTTCTATATGTAATATTCATCTTAGTGTAACCTTCAGTAATACCGTTTCTTAATTTATTAAATCTATTATGTGAACTTAGTGGATGTGTTATCTGTCTTAGCAGTGAAGTCTTACCTGAACCATTAGGTCCTTTTATTATAACTATCTTTTCATTACCTAATGTTATATTGCAATCTGGTACACCGACTAAACCGTGTGATTCAAAAGAATTAATCATTCTTATTCTCCTTTATGTGTATTTGTTATACTATTAAGTTTCCATTTTTTAGAGAATAATAAAAAAATAATACGACCATTAAGGCCGCATTATTGTGTATTATTAAAATCTAGTGTCAGATTTTAATTTCATTGTAACGTCTGGTGTTAATTCATATCCAAATGCTACAATCCAGTTATTGTTAATTATTGTTAAAGTAGGTCTTATTGCAATAGGACCATACTCAAGTCTACTTGTTTCCATAAATATTTTTAAAGCGTATGGCATAACCATTACGTCGTTTTCACGATACATTGAATCATTGATGTAATTACTTATTACATCTATGTAATTAGATAATCCTTGTATAAAGTCTTTAACAAATGTATCAGGACTTGATTTGTAATTAGACTTAATTGATGTAGATTGTAATATGTTTGGATTAGCTCTAAAGTATGATTCATCTATTACAGATCCTAAACCTAATTCGTTACTAGATGTTACTTCATTATATAATGCAGGTATAGTATTTCCAGCTGATTTTAATTCTACTTTTATTTTTATAGTTAAAGTAGAATTATCAGATAGAGAACATATATAACTTTTATCCGTATATAACATATTGTCTGCAGCTGCTCCTATACCAGTATTAAGTATCATTACTATTATGTCTTTAGCTGCCTTTAGTTTAGGACTATCTAATACATATCCAGTAAATGCTGGAATATTATAAGATGAGAATCTAACATATGGTCTAGCATCGAATGCTACTGCTGTAAATACAGGACCTGGATCTAAGTAAGGTGCTCTAACGTTAGAGTTTTGGTAAACGTTATTTGTAGGTGCTGCCGTGTTAGGTCCTATGTTATTAGTATTGTACATATTTTGATTATTAGTGTTTCCATTTATTTGTGTTGCAAATGGATCATATACATCTCCACCTGCATACGGATTGTTATTATTATTGTTATTATTCATAAAGTTCATTGTGTTTCCTCCTTGTATTATAATTTTATACTGTTAATATATCTACTGGTCCTTTAAATTCTTTACCAGTTAACTTGTAGTAAACTTCGTTAGTTACTGAATCTATTACTTCTTTATTTACTAATAATAATCTATTCTTACTATTAGTTATTACCTTAGTGAATGTACTATTCTCATTTATCATGAATATTGAATTAATATCATTCATTTTACTTATAAATATATTGTCTCCAATATTATATATGTAATCAGATATTAAGAATACTGCTTCATTTGCTTCTCCAAATTTATTCTCTAGTACTTTAGCTAACAAATATTTGTTTTCACTAAATCTAGAATATGTATATACACCATCTTTAAATACATTAATTGTATTAGCTGGTGATTGTAGTGTTATATTTATACCATTTAAATATAAATTACACCCAGGTATAGTTAGTAGAGGTGTTACATATGAATTATACTCTTTAAAGAATATAACTTCAGGTGCTTGTAATACTATCTTTCCACCTTCTACTAGGTAGAATGTATCATTAAACTTATACCAGTTCATACCTACACTTATACCATCTTTTATAATAATTTCTATATCAGTCATTGTATTATCTCCTTTCTATTTTTTAACTATAAATTGAAACTTCGATGTGTCCACTGGAGCTAATTTAAAGAATTCCTCTTGGATTTCTTTTCCTACACTAATTACTTCTTTACCGGCTTCATAAAAGTTCTCCATTGCAGAATTGAACTTAACGAAGTGTGGTGCTAAGTTTTTAATAGTTAAATCTATTTTTGCAAATAAACTTTCTTTTTGCGCACTAACAGCTCTCGGATCGTCTTCAAAGAACCAGTTAGCTAAATGGTAATCTTCTATTACTTTATTAGCTCTGTAGAACTCTTCTGGATATAAGTAACCATTGTCTTTATTTAATCCGAATAATAATTCTTCATAAGTGAATACTTCCCCAGTTATTACATTAATTACTTTTTTATTTTTGTATACACTAAAATCAAATATTATATCGCTATTATATTCGAAAGTATAAATACCATCTTGTGATTTTATAATGTACAATTTGTTTTTATCTAGAAATTTCATTATATTTTCCTCCTAAAGTTTTTATTCATCCACACTAGTTTGCTTAACGTACTTATGACCAACTTTAACAATCCAATCGAAGAACTCATCAACATTAGAGCCAACATGTGTTAATAATTGATCTAACTTTTTGATAGATAGAGGTTTAGTCCCTGCTTCTCTTGATAGTTCTTTTATGATAGCTTTTGCTTCTTTTGGCTTTTTGGTAATGATTGTAGTAAATTCTCTTTTTAAATATAGTATTAGGTATGTGTTTATTATATGTGTCTTAGATGTTATTTCTAATGTATCTAATGAGACTATACTCTTATCAATCTTACCGTCGTCTAGTGATGGTATGTAAATCTTATCTTCCTTTGAATTGTATTCCTTGTAGTTCTCTTTCAAGAATAACTCATTTACAGGTTGAATATCGTATCTATCGATTAGATATTCTTTACCGTCTATTACTTCGTATCGAAGTTTATCTATTGGATATAAGTTAAATGTCTTAATATTAAATAACCATTTATTCTTATCCAGTATTATCCCGTCTTTTATTTCTAAATCTATCATTTATCTTCACCTTCTTTTTTAGAAAGTTTTAATTGGATACCTATTACACTTAAGTAGTGAGAAAGTGAGTCTGTATTATTCCTAAGTAAACTAGCGTCAGTTGCAAATAATCTATTAAGAGTTATGTTAACTCCTAAATCAGATATCTTAACTGCTGTCGTTCCATACTTAGTATGATGTTTCTTTTTATCTTCACCCTTTTTAGATAACGTTCCTTTAACGTTTAGTATTCCGTCTGTTCTAATATGGGTGTCTTTATATGGATCATTTTCTAATCTTAAATAGAATGCATGTCCATACATATGTTTTTCAGATAACTCTTTTCCCTTAAAGAATATCTTAGAAGCCATTACTGGATATAATGTATTAGTAAATCTAGTTAAATCAACGTATCTACTAAATGGCATATCTATCATTCCAGGATCGTATTTTAATACAAAGAAATTCTCCGTATAATAGGTCACGATCTCTTCCTTTTTAAATTTCATTATTGTTTCTAATAACTTCGGTTGATTAGCTATTTCAACCCACTTACAAATGTTATTATATTTAACCTCCGTACTATCTTTAGTAGAAGTTAAATATTTTCTTAAGAAAATATTCAGTTCATTTAGTCCCTTTTCAAATAATTGCGCTGGATTCTCCCTATTTATAATTCCAGTAGCATTTATTAACATATGGATCTTAGTTCCATCTTCTGCTATAAATGGTTCATCTAATATTGCAGATATAGTTCCTTTTCCACCATGTCTATTTGTTAACTTTGTACCTATAGTTGCAGCATTCTTATTAGCAACTTTAATTCTAATGAATACCTTTTTCTTTAATTCATTCTTTCCTACTCTGTACTCCGTTCCAAGTAATGCATTATAACGCTCAGATAAGATTTTAGTCTCATCTGTAAACGATGTAATTGGTATAACATTTAACGCATCAGCAATATCCCTAATATACTGACGTTGTATTAAACGTAAGTTCTCAAGATAATCATTATCGATTACTGAGTTTGACCATATTTCAATATCGTATACCTTACCACCATGAAGATAATACACTTGATCTGCTTCTTGTAAATGGTCACTAGAAGCTAGAAAGTCACGACCCATAGGAGATATACATGCTACTACTCCATCTTTAAGATCTTCTCCAGGTAACGGAAACGGTCGATAGTTATAATTACCATTAGTATCAACGAAACCATACATATCTTTTAGCACTTGGTCTGTTACTGAATAAGTAAAGCTAACTTCGTCAACGTAGTTAACAGATAGGTCTTCAGCTAGATCTTTAGATATAATAATACTATCTTCTCCTACAGCACGACATATAGAATATATAAAGTTAATATTCTTTCCAAATGCTATTCCTCCGTCTGTTGGATCCATTGCTTTAACATGCTTTGTAAATATACTAGATTTAGAAGTCTCTCCTTCTTCTAAGTTTTCTAGTTCACTAGCGCTCTCATAACCGAATCTGTAATATGGCATATATAATGGTACATTTTCTACATATACTAAACCATCAGATAGATCACGATAGATGTAAGTACGCTCACTAATTACTCCATTTATATTCTTTTCTATCTTTTTAATTAATTCGACTTGACTTGATGTCTTATAATTATCAGAAGATTGTAATATATCCTTTGTGTAGATAGAATCAATCAAAGGTCTTTCTGGATTAATAGCTGGTATTACAGCATGTTTAATTCCTGAGTTTATCATATCTAGTCTTGCTACAGAGTTCTTAACTGCAAATGGTGACAGCAGTCCTATATCCATATACTTAGATAATGATTCGTCTGGAATTTGGTACATTTCTTTTTTTTTCATAGAGTCTCCTTTCTCGTAAGTTGAAAGCGTAACTCTCGACCATAATAGTCGAGAATCATGCTTAATTATAATATATATTTATAAAATTATACTTCTTCATACATTAAGTCAATTAACGCATCTACCTTAACTCTTTCTTCTGAAGTACGCTTAGAAGAGTTTAATATATTCTCTTTATAAATATCATAGTTAACATATAAAGACTTTCTAAACTCAGGTTCATTTAAAAATTTACTTATTATATCTTGAGACCTAACTGTACCGTAACCTTCTAACTTTCTAACAGCTCCAGCTGCTTCTAGTATCTTAAACTGTGCACATTCATATAAGAACGATTTTAATGGATTAAATGCTATCTCTGCATCTTGTACTAGAAAGAATGTAGTATTATCTAAACCTTGTCTATTTTTAAATAATCTAGCTTCTATAATAGAATCAGCATTTAAATACGTTCCACCTTTCTTCTCTACAGATTTAGTATCAACAGCTTCTATCTTAGCTAGAAATACTCCAATGTCTGTATTGTATTGTAATATCTTACCACCATTAATTTTCATATCAGATGGTAATCCTCTCCACTCTCTTGCTGGACGTTGGTTAGGCATAGCTCCCATTTCTATTTTCTTAGCTATATGAGCTACAGCTAATAAGTTTATATTATATTTAACAAAGTAACTCTTATATCTTTTAAAGAACTTATCTAACTCTAGTATTTGTCTCATATACATTGTATTACTATCATCGTTAGTTATATCTAATGAATCTCTTGGTATCATTTCTGATATAGCATCTATTACTATGAATGTAGGATAGTATACTTCAGTCTTATGTCCTTGTGTTCCTGTTATTATATCAGGTTTTAATTTCTTTTTAGTTTCTATTTCATTTGTTACTAAAGATTTTAAATCTTCAATAGCTAAATCAATCTCTTGTATAAAATGAGAAGCTATTTCTGATTCTAGGAAGTTAGTTAGAAATTTAAGTCTATTCATATTAACTCCATTTTCAATATCAAATATATGTACCTTTACTCTAGTATCTTTAGATCTAACGAAAGGTCTAATCATGTTACCTAGTATTTGGAATAACAATGTAGATTTACCAGTATGAGAATTCCCTATAAAAGTAATCATAGATCCTGATAGTACTCCTCTATTAGTTTGTATAACTTCATCAGTTACTTCATCAAATACTCTATTAGCTATATTAGTATCTATATTTCTAAATCCTGTTGGATATATAGTACGATTCTCTACAACTAGCTTATCATCACTTATTATTATTTCTTCTGTTACATCACTCTTCTTTGCCATTTATACGCTCCTTCTTGTTATCAATATGATAATTATTAGTTCTAAAAAATTAAGAAATAAATAAAGCTACCTCCCGAAGGAGGCAACTTTATTAAATTACTCACAAGAAGGTTTATACACAATGAAAAACTATATGATTTTTTTGTGTATTTATATAGATAAAGATTTGGAGAATATCTATATAATATTATATAGTTGTATTAATTTTTATTTCTAGAATTTTATTTGCAGCTTTTGGTGAATAACTAAATTTAACTACAATAGAAGCTAAATCATCTAATGTTAAGTCTGTAAAGTTATTATAAGGTATTTCTATATCATTAATTTTTATATCATTAAACACATCTATCCTAATAGTACTCTCATTATCAATATCAATGTAATCCTGTTCTATAGCATAAGTTAATATGTCTATAAACTTTTTAGTAAAAATTCTATCTTTAACTTCATACATATTAATTAACCTCCTCTAAATATGACATTCTATCTTTATTCTTACTAGCTTCGTATTCCAAATCTATTTCAAGTAATCTATAAGCATTATCTCCTATTGCAGCTATTTCATTAAAATAATCAGTTTCCATCTCATATATAGGCATAGTAGAATCGTATGTTTTTAAGATATCATTTATTTGTCTTAATTTAGTGTTATTAAGTGAATTGATATTAATGAGATTGATATTAGCTATATAACTGTATGCCTCTTTTAATTTATTAAACTTCTCATCTATAGTGTTGTAATAATATACATTATATTTAGTAATCATATAGTAGACTCCTTTTTATTTTATTTTATACTATATCGTCAATTGAATCAACTAGATCTGTAGCTATATTTATACTTTTAAATAAAGCATCTAGATAATTAACTGTAGATTTACCTTTAACATTCTTAGATAGATCTCCTAAACTAAAAGTAAGTTCATCTTTTAATTTAATATTCATTTCTTCCTTTGTAATAGGATTATCTGATCTAGGTGATAATAACTCTACTAATACCTTATCAAATCCAACAGAGACCAATTGTGTCACTTCTGCATCAGTTAACTGAGCTGTCTTAGATTCTCTGGTAGCTTGATTTATCTTATCCCGTACATTTACTTCTAAATTAGAAGCTGACTCTTTAGTTGCCAGTTGTTGTAGTCTTCTCATTTGTATAGGTAATATTATAGCTTTCTCTTTAGATATCAATCCAGGTTGTATAAAGTTTAAATTTAATTTCTCTTCTTTTATTATTTTTAAGTTATCTACTAACTTATCTATTGATTTTTGATTGATAGTTTTATCATCTACATATAACCTAACTCCATATTTAGTTATATACTCTGTAATTGCCTTGTCAGACATATTACTGAACTTCTCTACATAAATATCGTATGTTTCTTTAGAAACCTCTGTATCGGCTAATTTGACCTTCAGGTAAGCTAATACTTCTTCAGCTTTACTCATACTTTCCTCCTTAATATTAATTTATAGTATTCATTAACTCTCTAGTTTTTATTATAGCATATTTCTTTATTATCTTAACAAAATCTAATACACCTTTATTAGAATTAAGATCATCTACTAATCCACCATTTTTAACATGCTCTATAGCTAATTCTTTTATCTTATTAGTTATATCATTCTCTACAGCTCTTAATTCATCTGAATTCATTCTAGCTGTGTCTGATTTAGGTATAAAATCCTTTTTCATTAATTGTATATCAGAGCCGTAAGCTTTTACATAATAATCTATGTATAAGTTAGCAATCTTTGCAAAGTAATTATATTCAGTATTAAGTAATAACTTTTGAATAAAGAATCTTTTAACAGGTGAATGTATTCTAAGTATATTTAATATTCTATAGTCAATAGTAGCAGGATTATAATTAGCTATTATATTTTTTAGATTCTGTAATGTTATACTGTTATTAGTTAAAGATAACTTCCCTTCAGCAGAGCTATTCTCATCTTGTGTATAAATAGTCTCATTAGAATCTCCCATAGAGTAATATACGTTAGCAATCTCTTTCATCATGTTATTAAGTCTAGTTGATATAGAGTTTATTATCTTACGTAAATTCTCATCATCATTTAAGTTTTCTATCTTACCTCTCATTGTCTCTGATGTTATAAGAGTAGTAACCATAGCTTGTGTAGTTAAAAATAAACTACCGTACTTTTTAATTAAGAATTTATTAGATAGTTTCTTTTCTATAATGAATTTCATCTTAGCAGGATTAGATATACCTAATCTAAAATATTGATTAAATCTAGATCCTATTATGATCACAGATAACATATCTAAGAAGATTCTATCCTTTGTATCATGATAACTAGTCATTAGACATAACTTAATTAAATCATTAACTACTTTATGCTCTGATGATAACACTAGATTCTCTTTTTGGAATCTTTTATAATCAGATTCAGGAATATTATATAAACTTAATATACGTTCCCTATTGATATTACCGAAAGATATATACTTCTCGATTATACCGTCATTTAATGCATCTGCATTATTTCTATAATAATTATTAATAGCTTCTACTACTTTTTTATCTCTATCAGTTGTTTTATACGTATTAATAAATTCTATTATCGTTTTTACTTGCATGTTATACCTCATTTCGTTTAAAAATATATATTTGATATTATTTTGTTTTAAAAGATTCAACTAAGAGATAAAAAAATAAAGGTGAGCATAAGCCCACCTTTTTATATTTTTAATTTACTTTTTGATTTTCATAGGTCCACTTGCAGCTTGTGGTTGTCCTAATCCACCTAATGGAGTTTTATTTACTCCTCCTGCATTTACTAATGATTCAAATGCTGGTTTTGATTCTTTGAATTCAGGTCCTGGAGTATATACTGAACCTACACTAATACCTGAATTTTGAAAGTTATTCTCAGATACTACAAAGTTATCTACACCGATGTTAGATAATTTATTAGCATCTACATTGTTATAGTTTCCTTTAACCGCTGCTGCTATTACACCCCATGTAGAAGCTGATGCTTCAAGAGCGTATCTTTTTGCTGCTTGAGAATATCTTTTTGTATCCGCTGTGTTTAATGCTTCTTGCTTCACAGCTGGATCTGAAGAGATTGGCATATTGAAATAAGCTAATCCTAAAGAATCTCCCACCATTGGTGATCCATCTTCGTGTGTTAACACATTTGTTAATTTTTGGTAGTCTGGTGTCAATATTTTAAATTGCATTTCCATTCCTACCAATAAACCGGCAAGGTCATAGAAGTCTTTCATTGATTTAGCAATGATTTCTCCATCCATTTCCGGAAGTATGTATACAGGCATTTTGCTGTATCCTTTAGGGTTTCTTGAATCCTCTACTATGTAGTGAGATTCGATTACATTTAATTTAATAGTATTTCCAAATACATTAAATTCTCTAGCCACAATGACTTGATCATCTTTGTCTGCTAATGATTCAAATTTAACCCATGATCCATCGGTAGATATTACCGGTGTGACATATGAGTTAGAGTAAGGTAGTATAACTGCTTCGCTTTTCTCCATACCCTCTCTGTAATTTGTTTTTGCCACTGGATTAAGTGGTCTGTTGATTTTCGTTAAATCTAATTTTTTCATTTGTGTTTCCTCCTCGAGTTTTTTTTGTTTTTACCTTTAAAAAATTTTTTAAAACTATGCACACAACGTATCCTGGTTGTAAGCTTAATTATAATATATATTTATATTATGATTAATATTTTAGTAGTTTGATGAAATTAAAAAAGCTACTCATAAAGAGTAACTTTTCAAGGGTAGTGTAAAAATGTTATTGGAACATCATCTCTAAGGGTTGAGATGAAATAACATATTATTGATTGGATATCTCCAATATATACTAGTTTGATAAAAAACGAAATAAAAAACATAATCTCCCCGAAGGAAGATTATTATTTAATATTAGAGCACGAGCTCAAACGTTTACCATTACATTGATTTTCAAATCATGTGGTATAGAACCCTAGAAAGAGATTAGTAAATAAATGGCTATTCATTTTATATATATAGAGGGTAACGTTATGTGACGTTTAATCCTAGGGTTCTATAAATTATTGTTAGAAGTAATCATAAAAATATTCTGGATACTTAATATATCTTTCTTTTCTTTTTATAGATTCTTTTATTTCTAAATAATAAGTTTTAAAGTCTTCTATTTCCTTTATACCATTTAACTCTATTAAGTTATAATCGGTACTATCAATTAATCCTTTAAACTTGTAAGCATCATTTCGTCTTCTCTCTGTCATTGTGGTATGCGTATTCTTATTGTCTCCACCGTCTTTAATAGACACAACTGTTTTAATACTAGGTAGATAGAAATCAGATATATGCTCCTTAACTACATTATCAAATGTTTCATATTTTATTACAGGACCTGGAGCTTCTAACTCACGAGGTGATATAGCTATTCTACTGAATACTTCAACGAACTTTTTCTCATAACTTCCTATAACAGTGTATTCTTTTCCTTTAAAATTAACTAGCTTAGCAATAGATCTACTCTCTAATAATTTTTGTTGGTATTCAATTGAGTTCATTAAGTTATCAGTACCGTGTACACGTTCTATATTCTCTACATAGTTCTTTCTCATTACATCTTGGCAAGTATTACCTCTATTCTTAAATAAAGTTCTAATAACTCGCAGTGGATCACTAATCATTCTTTTAATTGTAATTGGTTCACATAATAATTTATATTTCTTTTTAGTAGCGTCCCATTTAGTTGGAGTTTTACATATTTGACACACCCCTGGTTTATTTCTATCGTCATATAGAAACTGAGATACATCTCCTTTGTACTTTTTTGGTATCTTATTTTTATATTTAGAAGATACATGCTTTTCTAATTCTGGTATAGTTTTAAATACTTTATCATCAAATGGTGACTTATATACTCTAGCCATTATAAAAACCTTTTTCTTTATTTAACGCTACTCTATTTCTTAATACTACAGTAATAGTAGTTATAGGATTATACTTAGGATCTTTACCATAATATTTAATTTCAAAGTTCTGGTTATCATTTATTCTGTGTACAGTACCGTCTCCTTCTACTCTTATATCTACACTTATAATGTCATTACTATCAGGTGTTATAAAGTATTCATCGTTATTTATATTCATATATGTTACAGATGAGTTAATATCAGTTTCATATTCAAACCTGTCTACTTTGCTATAATTTATATTAATCATATAATTATCTCCATTCTATTAGTATACTATCAATATTACAATCTTCTTCAGTCACCATCTTAATAAGAAGTTCTTTAATATTTTTATAATTAAGAGTTTTATAAATATACTTATTTTTTATATTATTATACTTCTCTTTTAAATTATATAATGGTACTTCTGTATGACTTAATAAGTAAGTGTGCATAATCGGATCACCATTATTAACTTTTAAGTTTAACTTTATCACCATGTGATCAATTGATTCGTCTATTTGCATCCTGTCGTTATTGATTACTAGCATAGGAACGTCAATTAACCATTTTATATTATTTACAGGTTCCTCTATAGATATTTCATAAATATCATTGTTATTATATATTTTAACTTTCATAATTTTTATCTCCTTTTTATTTACATTAATATATAGTAAAGTTTTCTAAAACATAAGTGTATTAGAATTACTAACGAAAGGATGTGTTATTATTATGGAATTAAAAGATGTGACTATCAAGAGGGACTCATTAATTGACTTTCCTCCTGAGATGAATGCTTATAGAAAACAGTCTGTAGAAGAAGGAATTGATGCTGCTATACCATTTCTATTAAGATCTTTTTATGGTGCTAGAACTTTATGTCCAACTATACCTGGATTATTTTTTGACTTACCGAGAGAAAAACACCAATTAGCCACAGAAGATTATAAGATGCAAGTTAACGCTCATCTTAATGAATTAGCTCTGGCTATATTAAAAAATCATGCACCTAGAGTAAATGTAGATTACGATGCAACTTATAACTCAATGATTTATACTGTTACTTTTTCTGGCAATAGAGAGATAGTAGTAGAAAACGGTGACGACATATACAAGAAAAGAGTTTACATTAACGGTAAGAAATTTTACGAATAATTACAAGACCCCTGTGGGTCTTGTATTATTTATCGTCTT
>JACCEA010529196.1_pt1 | contig 22182 bp, 18 predicted proteins | sample 7449851 | NCBI WGS metagenome assembly JACCEA01 (sample SAMN15323453, study PRJNA562643) | freshwater metagenome | isolation source: river surface water | place: USA:Blue River Watershed | collected 2017-08-18 | reverse complement strand
AATTGAAAAAATTGGATGGCACGGATGAGGCGGATCCTCGTCGTACTAGCCGCCCTTTTGGTGAAAATGCCGGCTTTACTATGGCGGAAGCCAGTCAGTGTGTGGTGTTGATGGATGATGCGCTGGCGATTGAGTTGGGAGCAGATATTCACGGTGCTGTGGGTGATGTGTTTATTAATGCCGATGGATTTAAGAAGTCTATCTCGGCGCCTGGTCCCGGTAACTACGTCACTATGGCCAAGGCAGTGGCATCGGCTCGTGCAATTTTAGGTGAAGAGTCTGTTAAAAAGCGGTCGTTCATACAGGCGCATGGTTCGAGTACGCCGCAAAACAGGGTTACAGAATCACAGATTTTTGATCGGGTGGCGCAGGTTTTTGGTATTGATGCCTGGCCAGTTTCTGCTGTTAAGGCCTATGTTGGGCACTCTTTGTCTGCTGCCAGTGGTGAGCAACTAATTGCGAGTTTGGGGGTTTTTAAATACGGTATTATTCCCGGGATCAAGACTATCGATAAAGTGGCGAACGATGTGTTCGCGGATCGATTACAAATATCTACCAGGGATGTGGTGGTCTCCCAGCCTCTGGATGTCGCGTTTCTCAATTCCAAAGGGTTTGGTGGTAATAATGCTACGGCCAGCATATTTGCGCCGCATGTGGTAGAGCGTATGCTTAAACGTCGTTATGGTGAAAAGCTCATGGCGCGTTACCACGACAGGCGCGAGCAGGTGCGTACGGCGGCCCAAGCCTATGATCGGGCAGCATTACGAGGTGACTTCGCCACTATCTACCATTTTGGTGAGGGTTTGATTGATGAGTCGCAAATCAAATTAGATTTGGAGTCTTTGCAGTTGCCGGGCTTTGTACAGGCTGTGGACCTAACCTTCGTTAACCGTTTTGCGGATATGTGTGATTAGCGAGAGGCCAAATTTGTTGGTCTACACAACATCTGGTGGTGCTAAAAAGGCTTGCCCCATAGTAAAAGTGGGTGGGCCTTCTAATCAAGATAATGATTTGCCTATACAAAGTTGAATCTTTCCCTTAAAATGCCGCGCCTTTCGCACAGCTAATTGTGCGACTAACGATTTTTTAACCTTAAAGTCGAATTTTAACTGGAAAGCTGCGGCTTTCCCCATAAGTAAATACAGGAAGAAGACCTCAATGGTAACTATTCGTCTGTCTCGTGGTGGCTCTAAAAAGCGTCCATTTTATCATCTGACCGTAACCAACAGCCGCAGCGCCCGTAATGGTCGCTTCCTTGAGCGTATTGGTTTCTTTAACCCTGTTGCTCGTGGCCAGGAAGAGCGTCTGCGTATTGATGCGGATCGTTTGGCTCACTGGGTTGGTCAAGGTGCACAGTTGTCTGAGCGCGTTGAACAACTGGTTAGTGAAAGTAAAAAAGCAGCTTAATTGCTGTTTTTGTTGTGGTTAACGCCTGATGTCTAGCCAATCCAATCTGGTCAATGTCGGGCGGATTACCGCAGTTTATGGGATTAAAGGCTGGGTCAAGGTCCACTCTTATACTGAGCCACAAGAAAATTTGTTTGAATACCATCCGTGGTTTTTGAAAACCAAGCATGGTGTAAAGCAAATCGAAATCGATGAGGCTCGTCCGCACGGTGATGCGTTTGTTGCGCATATCGTCGGCGTGGATGATCGGGATCTTGCAGTCCAATATACGGCTGCTGATATAGCGGTAGAACGCGAAATGCTGCCTGAATTGGATGATGGTGAATACTACTGGAGCCAGCTTGAGGGCTTGGTCGTGTTTACACAGTTTGGCGGCCATCGCCAGCGGTTGGGTACAGTTTCAAAGTTATTTGAGACCGGTGCCAATGATGTTTTGGTCGTTGTTGGCGATGCGGAGAGTATCGATCAGCGCGAGCGCCTGGTTCCATATGTGCCTGAACAATTTGTAGTGGGCATTGACCTGGATGCAGGTGAAATACTCGTTGATTGGGATCCCGAGTTTTAATTAAGGTATTGCTGAAGGGCGAGGAGTAATCGTCAATTGCTTAAAATTGCGGTTGTTTCCATTTTCCCGGATATGTTTAATGCGATTGCCGATTTCGGAGTTTCCGGTCGTGCAATCAAGCAAGGTCTGGTGGAGTTGAAAATTTTAACTCCGAGGGATTTTGCGCATGATCGTCATTCTACTGTGGATGAGCGCCCCTATGGTGGCGGCCCCGGAATGGTGATGATGGTTCAGCCACTGCGCGACGCCATTGCGGCAGCTAAAAGTTGGGCGGGTGATGATGCAAAAGTCATCTACTTGTCTCCTCAGGGGAGAACGCTGGATCAAACCGGTGTTGCCGAGCTGGCAAGCTATCGCAATATGGTGTTGGTTGCGGGGCGCTACGAAGGCATTGATGAGCGTTTGCTGCAAACTGTTATCGACGAAGAGTGGTCCGTTGGTGATTATGTGTTGAGTGGCGGCGAGTTGCCGGCGATGGTGTTGATTGATGCAGTTATTCGCTTGGTGCCCGGTGCCTTGGGGCATGCACTGTCAGCAGAGCAAGATTCATTTGCGGATGGGTTGCTGGATTGTCCGCACTATACTCGTCCCGAAGATTTTGAAGGAATGCGTGTGCCAGAGGTTTTGCTTTCTGGTAATCACGAGTTGATTCGGCGCTGGCGATTAAAGCAATCGCTGGGGCGAACATGGCTGAGAAGGCCAGATTTATTGCAAGCAATAAACTTAACCAAGGAACAGCAGAAGCTGTTGACGGAGTATCGTCGAGACCTTGATACGACAAACTCTAGCTGTGAAGCTATAGACTCTTAGGAGATTATCATGAGTAACCCGATTATCGATGCACTGGAAAAAGAACAGCTCAAGTCAAACCTGCCTGAGTTTTCTCCTGGTGATACTGTTGTTGTAAACGTAAAAGTAAAAGAAGGTGATCGCGAGCGTGTTCAGGCTTACGAAGGTGTTGTAATTGCCATTCGTAACCGTGGTTTGAACTCTGCGTTCACTGTACGTAAGATTTCTCACGGTGTGGGCGTTGAGCGTACTTTCCAAACTCACAGCCCATTGATTGACAGCGTCGTGCTGAAGCGTCGCGGTGATGTGCGTCAAGCTAAACTTTACTATCTGCGCGACCTTACTGGTAAGGCTGCTCGTATTAAAGAGAAGCTGGTGTAAGATTAAATCGATTTTATCGATTGAAAAAAGCCGAAACAGGAAACTGTTTCGGCTTTTTTGTTTGTGGGGCTTTTTATAGATTTTTTGTAGGTTTTTTATTGTTATTTTGATTTCATTTTGGCGTTGGCGGGTGTTAAGTTAGCCCCGAATTGCGAGTTTCGATATCTGTGTGAGGTGATGGATGTATGGATGAGGTTTTGCCGAAGCATAGTGCTGATCAAGTCAATATTCCCAGCGCTGCCGATTTGGACCTTGTTAGTGCATTTCTCGATAGTAGTTGGATGGAGAAAGGCTTAAGTAATCTTACGCAAGAATCTTATCGCCGCGATTTGTCGCAGTTTGCAATCTGGTTAAACCAGAGGGGCAGTAGGTTGGATGTTGCGGATTCTGTAGCAATCCAGCAGTTCCTCGATTTTCGCTTCCAGCAAAAGCTATCCAGTAGAACCTCTGCGCGATTTCTGTCGTGTTTGCGGGGTTTTTATCGGTATCTATTGCGGGAGGGGGTGTTGAAGGAGAATCCAGTCGCGCTTATAGAAAATCCGAAATTAGGCAAACCGTTGCCGAAATCTTTAACGGAATCTGATGTCGAAGCACTACTTGCCGCGCCTGATGTAGAAAGTCCGCTCGGATTGCGCGACCGCACTATGCTGGAGGTCCTTTATGCCTGCGGTCTACGCGTTAGCGAGCTGGTGGGGCTGACGGTATCGCAAATCAATCTTCGCCAGAATGTTGTGCGTATTCTTGGTAAGGGTAGCAAGGAGCGATTGGTACCCATGGGTGAAGAAGCGGCACGTTGGTTGGAGCGGTATTTGCGCGAAGCGCGACCTGTGTTGCTGAATAATATCCCGGATGAGATAGTATTTCCCAGTACAAGGGCGCAGCCGATGACTCGTCAGACGTTTTGGTATCGTATTAAGTATTGGGCCGAGGTTGCAGGTATTCAGGCTGAGTTGTCCCCCCATACTTTACGCCATGCGTTTGCGACACATTTATTGAATCACGGAGCAGATTTGCGTGTGGTACAGTTGCTACTCGGGCATAGCGATTTATCAACGACCCAGATTTATACCCATGTGGCGAAATTGAGGATGAAGCAGCAGCATGCGCAGCATCATCCGCGCGGTTAACGACGTTTATTGACTTTTACGAGACATTATTATGATAAAAACATTGAAACACTTAGGATTGGTTGCGCTTGCTGGGCTGTCTATTTCAGCCATGGCGCCTATGGCTTTGGCTCAAGGTGAGCTTCTCAAGCGTAAGTCGGTAGAAGAAACCATATTAGAAAATCTACATAAGGCGCGTCCGGATATTAATTTCGGGCAGCCGCGTCCTTCTATGATCAAAGGCTTATATCAGGTTCAAGTTCCTGGCGGGCCGATCTTGTATGTAACGCCGGAGGGTGACAAGTTTATTGCGGGTGAGGTTTTCGGCATTGATTCAACGGGTTTTTCCAAGTTGGAAGATCCGTTCGTAGTGGAAGAGCGTAAGAAAGCGTTGGCGTCGCTAGATGGCAAATCCAGCATTAACTTTAAGCCAAAAGGTAAGGCCAAAGCGGTTGTGTATGTATTTACCGATGTGGATTGCGGCTACTGTCGGAAGTTGCACAGTCAAATGCATGCTTACGAGGAGGGTGGGCAGCAAAAACCAGGTTACAACGATCTTGGTATCGAGATTCGCTATCTGGCTTATCCGCGCGCTGGTATCCCCAGTCCGTCAGCTGACAAGCTGATTTCTGCATGGTGTGCTAAAGATAAGCAATCCGCGTTAACCAAATTGAAAGTTGATGAATCTATTCCCGGTGCAACCTGTGATAACCCGGTTGCACAGCAGTTCCAGTTAGGTGGTCAGCTGGGTGTAAATGGTACGCCGGCGCTGTTCTTGCCTGATGGCAAGTTGATGCCGGGCTATTTGCCTCCAGAAGATCTCGCTCGTACATTGGGTATTTAACCGAGCGATTATCGCCAAAAATCGACCTGTGGCGACCTATGTTTTGGTGGCCATTGGCGATGGAATTGACACTGACGGCCACCATGAGTATGGTGGCCGTCTTTTTTAGTATTGGCGTAAATCTCCCTTAAATTTGACGAGGAACTCACCTTGAACCCGGTAAGAATAGGCATCTGCGGTCTGGGAACCGTGGGCAGCGGTACAGTAAATATTCTCACGCGCAACAAAGCGCATATTGATGCCCGTGCCGGTTGCAATATTTCAATTGTTCAAATTGGTGCTCGTCGCGATAACCCCAATGTTGATACATCAAAATTCAATGTTACTCGCGATATTTTCGAGGTTGCCAACAATCCCGACGTTGATGTGCTGGTAGAAGTTATCGGCGGTACAACCATCGCTAAAGATCTAGTGCTAAAAGCCATTGAAAATGGCAAACATGTAGTCACTGCCAACAAGGCATTGATTGCTCATTATGGCAATGAAATTTTTGCGGCGGCCAAAGCCAAGGGAGTAACCGTGGCGTTTGAGGCTGCGGTTGCTGGCGGAATCCCTATTATTAAAGCAATTCGCGAAGGCTTGGCAGCTAACAACATCGAGTGGCTAGCTGGGATTATTAACGGCACTGGCAACTTTATCCTCACCGAGATGCGTGATAAGGGACGCTCTTTCGATGATGTGTTGGCAGAGGCTCAAGCTTTAGGTTATGCCGAAGCAGACCCCACTTTTGATGTGGAAGGTATCGATGCCGCCCATAAACTGGTGATTCTTGCGTCCTTGGCATTTGGTATTCCGTTAGAGATAAACAAGGTTTTCACGGAAGGCATTACCAAAATTGCTACAGAAGATGTGACCTACGCTGAAGAGCTGGGTTATCGCATTAAGAATCTGGGAATTGCCCGTCGCACTGACAAAGGCATTGAATTGCGCGTTCACCCAACCTTGATTCCTGAGAAGCGTTTGATTGCCAATGTTGACGGTGTGATGAACGCGGTTTTGGTAAAAGGCGATGCAGTCGGTGCAACTCTCTACTACGGAGCGGGTGCCGGTGCTGAGCCTACAGGCTCATCCATTGTGGGCGATATTGTTGACGTTGCGCGTACGTTGACCGCATCACCTGAACATCGCGTGCCTTATTTAGGCTTTGGCGCAGATTTTGTTTCCGAGCAACCAATTCTCGCAATTGAAGAGGTGGAAACCGCTAACTATCTACGTATGTCTGCGCAAGATAAGCCGGGCGTGCTTTCTAAAATAGCAACCATTTTGAGCGATTCCGGTATTAGTATTGAGGCCATGATCCAGAAGGAAGCTAAAGAAGGCGACTCTACAGTGCCGCTGATTTTGCTGACCAACAAAGTGCAGGACAAAAAATTGGCTGCCGCTATTCGCAGCATTGAAGCACTGGATTCTATTAGCGGTTCCGTACAGCGTATTCGTGTTGAAGCGTTGAAATAATTCGCAACCCGGAAGCAAAACTTTTTAAAGGTTATTTATTGTGAAATACATCAGTACTCGCGGCCAGGCGCCCGCACTTAGTTTTGAAGAAGTGGTACTTACCGGTCTGGCTCCGGATGGCGGGTTGTACGTACCTGAAACCTTGCCAACATTTTCGAAAGAAGAAATTGCATCATGGGCGGGTTTGTCCTACCAAGAACTCGCATTTAATGTGATGAAACCCTTTGTCGCCGGTGCTGTTAGTGATGAAGATTTTAAAAAAATTATCGCTGATGCATACGCGACATTCCGTCACGATGCCATAGCACCTTTGGTGCAAACCGCACACAACGAATGGATTCTGGAATTGTTCCAGGGCCCAACGCTGGCGTTTAAAGATTTCGCACTGCAATTTCTCGGGCATTTGCTTGATCATCTGCTGAAAAAACGCAACCAAAAAGTGGTGGTGATGGGCGCAACTTCCGGTGATACCGGTTCGGCAGCCATTGAAGGTTGTCGTCGTTGCGACAATATCGATATTTTCATCATGCACCCGAACAATCGCGTGTCCAATGTGCAGCGCCGTCAAATGACCACTGTGCTGGCGCCAAACGTTTTCAATATTGCGCTTGAAGGTAACTTCGATGATTGCCAGAACATGGTGAAAGCCAGCTTTGGGGATCAATCCTTCCTGCCGGAAGGTCGTCAACTGGTTGCAGTGAACTCGATTAACTGGGCGCGCATCATGGCGCAAATCGTTTATTACTTTTATGCCGGTTTGGCATTGGGTGCGCCACATCGTCCTATTGCTTTCTCAGTTCCCACTGGAAACTTTGGTGATATTTTCGCAGGTTACCTTGCTAAGAAAATGGGCTTGCCTGTAGATCAATTGGTTATTGCAACTAACAGCAACGATATTCTGCATCGTTGCATTAGCAGTAATGATCACAGCAAACATCAGTTGCAACATACATTATCGCCAAGTATGGACATAATGGTGTCCAGCAACTTCGAGCGCATGTTGTTTGATTTGTATGATCGTGATGGCAGTGCAATTCGTCAGCTGATGGAAGACTTTAAATCCGGCAGCATGACCTTGAAAGAATCTGCTCTGGTGCGTGCGCGTGAATTGTTTACCAGTCATGGCGTTAGTGATGAAGTGACTATCGATGTGATTCGTGAAGTGTTTGATCGCACCGAATATCTGTTGGATCCTCACACTGCAATCGGTGTGGATGCTGCGCGTAAAACCCGTCGCCGCCAGGATATTCCCATGGTAATTTTGGCAACTGCGCATCCGGCTAAATTCCCGGAAGCCGTGCGTAAAGCAGGGCAGGGCGATGATCCGGCATTACCGCACCACATGAAAGATTTGTTTGAGCGTGAAGAGCGCTATACCGTATTGCCGCAAGATTTGGCAAAGGTGCAACAATTTGTTGCTGCTAATGTGCGCAAGTAATAGTTGGTAAGCTTAAAAAGCCGCACTGGAAATTCCTGTGCGGCTTTTTTTATGGTCGCTGATTTACCTTGCTCTGTCCGTTTTTTAATTTTGTGAAATAACTATGCAAAAAACCATACGTCGCCGTGAAAGTGTGCCGCTCGCACAGTTTGACCAGCCTTTACATCCGCTGTTGCAGAGAATTTATTCGGCGCGCGGTGTGCGCCATGGGCGCGAATTGCAATACCAATTGGCGCATTTGCTAAAACCAAACTTTAAAGGTTTGCCAGAGGCGGTGGGTTTGTTGGCTGACGCTGTGGTGGCACAAGCGAAAATCGTGATTGTTGGTGATTTTGATGCAGATGGAGCAACTAGTAGCGCATTGGCGGTATTGGCTTTGAAGGCTATGGGTTTGGCTAATGTGGATTTTCTGGTTCCTAATCGCTTTGAATATGGTTACGGATTGACACCGGAAATTGTGGCGGTAGCCGCTGCTATGCAGCCGGATATTATTATTACGGTAGATAATGGAATTTCCAGCATTGAGGGTGTGAATGCCGCGCGTGAGTTGGGTATCGCGGTCATAGTTACCGATCACCATTTGCCGGGTGCGGAATTGCCCGATGCCGATGCGATAGTTAACCCCAATCAACCAAGCTGTGAGTTTCCAAGTAAAAGTCTTGCCGGTGTGGGTGTTATTTTTTACGTGATGAATGCGTTGCGTGCGGAGCTGCGTCAAATCGGTTGGTTTGAGGAAAACGATATTGCCGAACCCAACATGGCAAGCTTTCTTGATTTGGTTGCGCTGGGAACTGTAGCCGATGTGGTACCGCTGGATCACAACAATCGCATCCTGGTGGCGCAGGGGTTAGAGCGAATTCGCGCGGGTCGCTGCCGTCCGGGTATTAAAGCCATGCTGGAAGTTGCCGGAAAACAAGCACACAAATTGGTGGCGAGCGACTTTGGTTTTGCGTTAGGCCCGCGCTTGAATGCGGCCGGGCGACTAGATGATATGTCGCTCGGTATTCAGTGTTTATTGTGTGAAAGCGAAAATCTTGCGCGTGAAATGGCCGCGCAAATGGATGAGTTAAATCGCGATCGCAAAGCCATAGAAACCGGCATGCAGCAGGAGGCTATGAGTATGCTGCAAAAGACCTTGCAGGCTGATGCCAATGACCTGCCATGGGGTGTGTGCCTATTTGATGAAACCTGGCATCAGGGAGTGATTGGGATTCTCGCTTCGCGTATTAAAGATAAATACCATCGCCCGACCATTGTATTTGCTGATGTTGGTGATGGTGAGATAAAAGGTTCAGCACGTTCGGTTCCCGGTTTGCATATTCGCGATGCACTGGATGCAGTAGCAGCACGCCATCCGCAATTACTGCAAAAGTTTGGTGGCCATGCTATGGCGGCAGGAATGAGTTTGGCGCGTGCTAATTTTGCGGCATTTGCGCAGGCTTTTGATGATGAAGTACGCCGCCAATTAACTGAGGCAGATTTGCAAGCGGTAGTAATGAGTGACGGCGAACTGGCTGCGCAGGATTTATCTCTGCCTGTAGCTGCGCAATTACGCGATGCAGGCCCCTGGGGGCAACATTTCCCTGAGCCAGTATTTGATGGAGAGTTTTATCTATTGCAGCAGCGCAAAGTTGGCGAAAAGCATCTGAAAATGACGCTGGCAGTGGATGCGCAAGGGCAGCAGCTTGTTGATGCTATCGCGTTTAATGTCGATATCAGTAGTTGGCCGAATCCACAAATACAGCGTGTACGCCTAGCGTATAAGCTTGATATCAATGAATTTCGTGGCAACACCAATTTGCAATTATTGGTTGATTATTTAGAGCCGCTTTAAGCAGCGGCTCGCGCATTGATTGGATTTTATTGCGTTATTATTTTGTTTATTGCTGGTAATACATTTTCCACAATAATGGGCTGTGCCTCAGCAGTGGGATGAATGCCATCGCGCTGCATTAATTCAGCTTTTCCGCCAATCCCTTCCAATAAAAAAGGAATTAAGCCTGCCTGATTTTTTTCCGCTAATGTTGCATAAAGCGCTTTGAATTGTGTGCTGTAACGTGGGCCATAATTCGGTGGGATTTGCATGCCTGCCAGTATTACTTTTGCACCGGATGTTTTGCTGGCATCAATCATGGTCTGCAAATTATTTTCTAATAATTTTAACGGTTGCCCCCTCAAGCCATCATTGCCGCCCAATTCCAAAATAACCACATCGGGTTTGTGTTCCGCGAGTAGTGCAGGTAAGCGAGTTTTTCCACCGGAACTGGTTTCGCCACTGACACTGGCATTAATAATTTGTACCTTGTGAGTTTTGTTTAATTCCTTTTCAAGTAAGCTAACCCAACCTTGCTGGATATCAATGCCGTAGCCCGCGCTGAGGCTGTCACCCATCACCAATAGCTTGGTGGTAGATGATTGCGCCAACGCAATATTAGTGACAAAAGTCAGGAGTAAAAACAGGTAAATGTGCATTTTTTGCATGGTTAACAGCTTCCTCAGCCAATAGAATGGGCTTACTCAATGTGTTACAGGTTAATCAATTATGTCTGTGCTTTCCAGTCAAGCATCTCGCGAAAATGCCGTTTCGTTAACCACTATGGTTGAAGCCAAGGGCGTGACAAAACATGTTCCTACACAAGAAGGTGAGTTGTTGATCCTGCAGCCGATTTCATTGTCAGTTAACGCCGGTGAGTCTTTGGCAATTACCGGTGCTTCCGGTTCCGGTAAATCTACCTTGCTTGGGATTCTTGCCGGACTGGATGTTCCATCCAGCGGTGAAGTTATTTTAAATGGAACCAATTTGTCGCAATTGGATGAAGAAGGGCGTGCAGCAGTGCGCGCGCAGAATGTTGGATTTATTTTTCAATCATTTCAATTATTGCCTGGCCTTACAGCGTTGGAAAATGTGATGTTACCGCTGGAGCTTCGCGGTGATAAATCGGCCCAGTTAAAGGCGCGGGAGTTTTTGCACCGTGTTGGTTTGGATGCGCGAGTACATCACTATCCGCAACAACTATCGGGTGGTGAACAACAGCGTGTGGCGATTGCGCGTGCATTTGCCAGTGAACCACGCATTTTATTTGCTGATGAACCGACGGGTAATCTGGATTCAGCAACCGGTGCACGGATCATTGAATTGCTGTTTGAATTAAATCGTGCGCAGGGAACAACGCTGATCTTAATTACTCACGAAGAGCGTCTGGCGCAATTGTGTCAACGGCGTATTGAAATTGCAGCGGGCGCGATAGTATCGCGTAGGGAGTAGTGCATGCTGGCGATTCAATTACTCAAACGCAATTGGCGTAGCGGTGAACTAAAGCTGCTGGGGTTTTCGTTAATATTAGCCGTTGCGGTATTAAGTGGCATTGCGATTTTTACTGATCGTCTTGAAACTACGCTTGTTAGCGAAAGTAATAGTGTGTTGGGTGCTGATTACATCGTGCGTGGGTCCCAGTCTCATAATGGCGATTGGACTAAAGCAGCGGAAGTGGCAGACATTCGTCAGACGCAATCGGTTCTCTTTTCTTCTATGGTTTTTGCCGGTGATGAAATGCATCTGGCTTCTGTGAAAGCCGTGGATGCGGGCTATCCCTTGCGTGGTAAATTTGAAATCAGTCGCGTTCCATTTGCAATTAATGCCAGCGATATTGAAATCGCCAAAGGGATTCCAGGTTCGGGTGAAGCTTGGGTGGATTCCCGCTTGCTACCATTATTAAAAATTCAACTGGGCGATAAGGTCGCGGTGGGTGAATTTGAATTGACGGTTACGAATGTATTGATTCGCGAGCCAGACAGCGCCAGCCCGTTTAGCATGACCGGTGCGCGCCTGATTATGAATATTGTCGATTTACCGAAAACCCAAGTGGTGCAACCAGGCAGTCGGGTAGATTACCAATGGTTGCTCGCCAGCGATGATGTGCGAGCGTTAAAACAATTTATCGATCAACTAAAGCCGCAATTAACAAAGCACCAGCGGCTGATTGATATTAATTCAGCGCAAGAGCGCGTCGGACAGACGCTGAAGACCAGCAAACAGTTTTTACTGCTGTCAGCGGTAATCGCGGTGTTGTTATCCGGTGTTGCAATAGCCATAGCGGCGCGGCAGTTCTCTGGTCGTCATACTGATCAAGTGGCGTTAATGAAAACTCTGGGCGCCAGTGCAACACGAATTCGCAGTTTGTATTTTTCGCAATTATTTGTGCTAGGTGCCATTGCTTCGCTGTTCGGGTTAGTCCTCGGCAACTTTTTACAGCAAATCATTGCCGTTAGCTTACAAGAGGCCTATCAAATCCGTCTTGGGGCAGCGGGCATTTACCCATACACTTTGAGTTTTTTTAGCGGTTTAATGTGTTTGGTATTTTTTGCATTACCAGCGCTCTGGCATTTGCCAACAGTACCACCGTTAAAAATTCTGCGTCGCGAACTAGCGGTAAATGCAACACACGTATGGATGCAAGCGGTGCTGGCGTTGTTTGCGGTGTTGACCTTGGTTATTTTATTTAGCCGCGACCTTGAGCTTGCACTGAGTATCAGCGGTGCGTTGCTGGTGGTGGTTGTGGCGACCATGGTTGTTGCTTACGGTTTATTGGCGCTAAGCAAAAAATGGGTCGTCAATCTCGGTGGTTTTTGGCGTTTGGCTTTTGCCAATTTGCAGCGTAATCGCGGTCAAAGCTTAATCCAGATACTGGTATTTGCCGTTGCAATTATGCTGCTGTTTACCCTGACAATTGTACGGACTTCATTAATTGAAGAATGGAGAGTGCAAGTGCCGGATGACGCTCCCAATCACTTTTTGGTAAATATTCCACCGGATGAACTGCCGCAAGTTCAGTCACTATTGCAGGAAGCAAAGGTTCGCCCTGAACCTATTTACCCAATGATGCGCGCGCGCTTAACGCACATTAACGGTGTGGAAACTACTGAAGAACAACGTTCCACTAGCAACGCCTTGCGCCGGGAGTTGAATGTTACCTGGGCGGAAAAATTAGCAGCTGATAATAAAATTCTGGAGGGACAATGGTGGGATCAATGGCAGCGTAAAGAAACTGAGTTGCCGGGGGTGTCCGTAGAAATTAACGCCGCTAAGGAGATTGGCCTGAAGTTAGGCGATGAATTGCAGTTTTCATTTGGTGGATTGGAAATGCACGCGCAGGTGGCTAGCTTCCGCAGTCTGGATTGGCGCAGTATGCGCCCTAATTTCTTTTTTATTTTTGAACCTGGTTCGCTAGATACTTATTCGCCCACCTATATCACCAGTATTTATTTACCGGCGGACAAAAAATCCTTTATCAATACCCTGTTACATGATCATCCCACCATTTTGTTAATGGAGTTGGATCGAATCATTGAGCAAATTCGCTCCATTGTGAACCAGGTAAGCGATGGTGTTTTGCTGGTGTTATGGCTCACGTTGATCGGCGGCTGCTTGGTGTTGTTTGCTGCGGTGATGGGGAGTATCGCTGTTCGCAAGCAACAAGCCGGGTTATTACGTGCGTTGGGCAGTCCACGTCAACTAATTATAGGAAGTATCTGTACAGAATTTGCGATTCTGGGTTTTCTGGCGGGGTTAATTGCTATTTTGGGAACGGAAATTCTATTAATTAGCCTGCAGACTTTTGTGTTGAAAACACCGATACAACCGCATTATTTATTTTGGTTAGTTTCGCCCTTGAGCGGTGCACTATTGGTGACGGGATTAGGTTACCTGGGTTGTCGCAGAGTGGTCACCACTCCTCCGGCAATTGTTTTGCGGGAGGCAACTTGAATCGCAAGCCGCCACAAAGCACCGTACTGGAAAAAGGCATATGGGGTATGTCCGGCCCTATGTTTGTGGACCAGGCGGTGACCTATACCATTCCATTGGTTGATATGTATTTTCTGAGCCGCATTTCCGATAGTGCCGCCGCGGCCGTTGGTGCCATTACTCCATTAGTATTTGTCGCCAACGCATTTTTGGTGGTGAGCGCATTTGCCGGTGCGAGTATCGCGAGTCAGCGCATAGGCGCAAATGATTATGCGCGCGGCAATGCGACTATCGCGGCCTATATGATTTTTGTATTAATGCTGGCGGTTGTTGCCGCCTTAAGTGTGAATTATGGTGGGCCCTTGGTTGCATCATCCATGTCACTGAGTAGCGAGGTTGAGCACCATGCGCGCACTTATTTATCAATCATAGGTTGGATGGTCGCGTTGTGGGGATGCCGGGTTATTTACCAAACTATTCTCAATATTTACGGTGAACCCAAATGGAACACCTACAGTAACATTATCTTATTTACCGCGAACTTGATTGGTAACTACATTGCTGTCTACGGGTTTATGTCGATACCGCCTACGGGTGTTGTCGGTGTAGCAGTCGCCAGTATTATCGCAGCGGCAATCAGTTTGCTATTCGTGATGGTAGTGGTGCATTTCAAATTGCGTATTCACATTCCATTACAGGAAGGTCTAAAGCAGTTTGGAGTATTAATTGCGCCTGTTATTATGATTGCCGCGCCGTCAATTCTTGAACCCATGTCTTTCCAGGCATACATGATTGCCCTTAACTGGATTGCCGCTGAAGTGGGTGATTTGGCGCTCAAGGTTAAAGTTTATGCCTACAACACGTTTTTATTTTGCTTGATGGTTTCCATCGCCATTGGCATGGCAACTGAAGCGATTATTGCCCAGCGGGTAGGGCGCGCCGAGTTTGATTTGGTTAACCAACAGCTCATGCAAAGTTTAAAAATTTCGCTGATTGGAACCAGCGTCTTGGCGTTGTGTTGGGTGTTGTTCAATCAACCCATTTTAAAAATATTCAGTAGTGATCCTGAAGTGATTGCCATAGGCCTCTGGGCATTCGTGCTTAGCTTTTTGGCAGAGCCGTGGCGGACCGTAAATATTACCGTTGGTTCGGCTCTGCGTTGTACAGGCGATGCCACCTTTACGTCAGTTTCTAGTATTGGAGTTATTTGGCTGTTCTCAGTACCCTTGGCTTATGTTTTGGCGATTCCCGGCGGGCTTGGACTATATGGATTGTTAATCGCGGCTATATCAGATGAACTGGTGCGCGCATTAATCAAAGGGTGGCGGTGGAAGCAGGGTAAATGGAAGTACACGGGTATTGCAGCGCGTGAGGCGAGAGCAGCAAGCCTATCTGAATAGGTAGGCTTGCGTCTGCCAATTTAATTGGTCGTTGCAGCGGTGCGAGATTCCTGGATATGTTCCCGCAGAGATCTTTTAATGATTTCTGCCACTCGATAAAGCTCTGGAAAACCCAGCGCAGCGCAGGCGATAAACATAGGAATAAAATTTAAAATATAACGTGAGTTTGCTTCCCAGAGAGCGAGAAAAATAAATATGCCCGTTATCGCCAGTCTGGCTACCAATTTATTCATCGCGCTACCTGTCTTTGCTGCAGCGTCGTAGACTGCGCTAAGAATGATAATTAAGAAAAGAAATACGTGGTAACCGTGCGCCAAATGCTTGAACGTTTCAAAGTGCTTGCCTCCCTCTATGGCGACCTGATGTAAAGCGTTAGGTCTAATCGGATTGTCATCAATCATTTCATTCACGCCATAAATTCCGCTGCCGAAATTTAGCTGTTGTTTGCGATGAAGAAACTCCAGGTATCCCCAGGCTCCGTATTCTTTTAGTCGTTCACTAATACGATGCAAGTTGGCTTGAGTTCGTGCTTCAAAGGTTGAAAACGTATAGGTGTATTCGTAATCACTGCCGTTGTAAGCACCACTGCCGCTAAGCCCCATCATTACCCAGTGAGTGTAGGGAACCTGCTTCTGTTCTGACAGGGTTTTATCCAGTAAGTGGTTATGGAAATAGTATTTAAAGCAGGATAAACAGGCGTATAAAAGTAAGGTTGAGACAGCGATGGCTGGCCAGTATCTTTTTAATTTTCCACGGATAAGAAGGTCTAGCAATACCGCAACCGCTACAATAATTACCGTGAATTTAATCAAAGTACCCAGTGCACAAGCGACAGCAAAAAAACAGGCGCGAATGATTTGTTGTTTGAGCGTGTCGCTCTTCAGAATTAACAGATAGATGTAATAACTCATCATCACAAAGGGCAGTGACAGTGTGTCCGAATAAAAAATAGGGGTATAAAAATACAACGGAATACAACAGCTGCTCAACCATAAGGATAAAAAAGCGGCCTTGACACTTTTTATTTCTCTACAGATTAAGTAAACGAATGTTATGCCCAAGTTAATGGACACAACGTTGTAAACAGTGGCTATCCAGTGATAGTCGTGGAGTCCTAGCGCAGAGCAAACTGAAAAAACCACTTTTAATGCGCTCGTGGCTCCCAAATTATGTGGAAATATGTGGAAGTAATCAGAGTAACCGCCCAGGTTGCCTTGTTCTTTCAGCGAAATAGCCCCACGAAACACCGCTTCTGTATCCCAGCCGGTGGCGACTGCCAACAGATAACCGCAATATAATTGCAGTGAAAAAATTACCAGTATCCACAAACCGGCAACTTTGCGCTCATGTGCGCGCAAAAAGTGTTCCGTATGATTAATTGCCTTGTAAACATAGCCGGTCGCAACTAACCATCCGATCGCGTAAAGCACGATATGAAGGGTTTTAAATTGGTAAGCCTGATTATTTAAGACAATGCTTAAAAATACCCATGAAAAAATCAGGCCGAACAAATAGTAGAAGCTTGTGACTAGCGATGATGTGAAATTGCGCATAGCTTATCTCCTTATGCAAACCAACGTTCTCTTGGGCGTAACTCCTTCTTTTCACTAACTTAATCGTTGAATTACTGTTGAAGGAGTAAATAAATCCACATGAGACTACTAAGTCCTATCACGGGCGCTGCTAGCGTCATAGATCTGGCGAGCATTAAACGTGACGAACTACTCCATGCTTGAAATACAAAGTAAAGAATGGGTAAAAGTACAGGGTAGATATAACGAAAATCTGTGTTGCATGAAAGCGGAACTTTGATGCGGTAGGCGAGCAACAATATAAATGGGAACACCAATGCCATTATCCAAGGGGCATTGCGGTAGAGAACACGTTTTAACGTTGCGGTGTTGGTTTGTGGTTGTCGTTGCAAATAGAATATTAACGTGCCTGCAAGCATTGCCATTAGCAAGATTCCGTTAGTGATTCCCCAAATTTTCATACCTTCGCCATTAAATGAATATTCACTGGAAAGGGATGAGCGTAATACAAAGTTCCAGAAATACTGACGACCATATTTATCTTCCCAAGTGCTGATAAACGGTTCTTGCAAGAAGGTTGCGGAATCCAGTATCAAATAATTCTTTGGCGCGTTGCCCACTTTTAGGCCGGGGTTAATCATTTCGCTTACATTGGACAGTAACCAGTCTTTGGAGGTGCCATCGAGATAATGTTTAATATTGTCGGCGAAGTTCAACAAGATTGCGCTGCAAAACAATCCGCCTGCAATAGCGATGTCACGCAATAGTTTGGTTTTGTGCTGTTTGAGTAATGCAGGTTTTCGGACGAGTCCGTAAACATGAAATAGCATGAGTACGCCGAGTACACCAGCAACGGCTAATCCATTGGATTTACTTAACAGTGACCCGGCCATCCAAAGGCTGGCCCAAAACAATGTCGCCGAGTCGCGGTTTTTCCACCATTTAATCGTGTAATAAAACGCGAGCGCATAGCACGCATATACGCCCAGATCATTGCCAATACGAATACTGTGGATAATTCCTGCAGGCCACAAGCACAAAGCGGTGCTCGTCATCAAGATAACCAATGGGTGTTTGCGAAACGAAACTTTAATTGTGGCCAGGCTGCCAACTAAAAAAAGTGTCCACAAAAACAACGCAAACAATTGCCCCCAAAGCTCTCCGGAGGTTTTGCTGTCTATCGGCGCTGCCTGTTTGGCTAGCGCTGCACTTAGGTAATAAAGTGGTGGTTGATGGTATTCCCAGCCATCCCCGGGAATGGGAAGTTTTTTGTGTTCAATTAAATATTCGATGTAGTCCCTATGGCCGCCGCCCTCAAATACATCAAAAGTCCGGGTGCGCTCATCAGTTTTTGATAGATATAACACTGAGATTGCCAAGCTGATTATTAGTACTAGTACCTGGCTTCTATTAATTTTCAAATGTTGCTTTAACACTAATACGAGCACTAGCAATACTGCATACACGGCTAATAATTTGCCGTTACTTAGCCGTTTGGTTGATTCAATACGAAACCCGGCCGGATTGCTGGCGTTGCTCAATTGCGCTTCGATAATGTTCAGTTGGTCAGGAGTAAATTGATCAATTTCAATATTAAATCCGGCGCCGTAATTGCGGCGATCATCAACGGACAAATGGTCCAGCGAGACTGGCTTGCCGTTGACCAACAGCGCATGAATTTCATCATCCGGATAAATGCGAAAGCTGTGTTTATTGGTCTTGATTCCATCAATCGTTACTCGTACTGAGTACGCGCCGATGTGATCCTGCGAGTAGGGTAGAGTAATGGGTTGATACTCGCTACCGTTATAGGCAACTTCAATGGTCTTCAAGCTAATGGCTTGCCATGTTGAAATCCACATCAGGGCGACTAAAGCTCCCAGGCTGAGCAATGTTGTCAACAAATAACGGTAGGTGGTCTTCATAACAGGCTCAATATTTTGTTGCTTAGGGTGCGACGGGCGTTGGTTCTTTCAGGGTAATCACAGGATTTAACCAGTCTGCGTGATCGCCGCCTATATCGTTAATGCCGTCAACTTGCAAACGTAGGCGGCTTACCGACTCCAGATTGATTTCTGCGTGTTCCGGCGCTTCTCCACCATAGTGATTGCGTGATTCCCACAGGAGCTGCTCATCGCCCCAAACACTAAATTTGACACTTGCAGACTCTACTTCATCATCCAAGGCAACAGAAACGCTGAGCATTTTAGTTTGCGGGGGAAGTTGATATTCAATCACTGAATTAGCATGGGTTCCCAAACCTTTAGCATACCGATGTTCATTCGCGCGCAGTACGCTGCCGTTAACGCTCTTATCGATATTTAATTGACCATAATCTTGCTTTGTAAGCGTGACCGGTAGCTCTGTTAAAAACATCTGATGGGGCTGTAGTGCTGGCTCAATCGGTTTGCTTTCTTCGTAAAGACGTTGACCTATAAGATAGAAGCTGACAACCAACACTAGTAACGCAACGTAGTTGATTCCAAAAAAACAGAAGAATATTCTTTTGGTGAAATTGCTCCAGTATTTGCCAAGCAATAATTCGATCACTGCATAGGTAAATGCGCCCATCATTATCCAGGAAATTGCTGGCCACACATGCGATGTTCTAATTCCCAGGCACATGGCTACGTTAAATGCAGAAACAAACGTAAACAGTAATGGATAAATAACTTTATTTGGATTTAATGCATAGTAAACCAGTGAAACGATAACGGCAGGCAGCAAATAGCGCTCATGCATAGCAGGCAGCAAGGCAAAAAATGCCATGGTACATACCATTCCATAAAAGAAAAGCTGCGCTGCGTTATGAGGATTGGTTTCCGGTAGTTCTCGATCCACCAGTTTGCCCATGCCTTGTAAAAATACGGCCAGGCAGACAAGGAAGAATCCGATCATGCCAAAGTTTTTTGCTTTGAATAGGGTTGCCAAGGGGGAGTCTGGTTCTATACCAAATAAAATAATGGTATCGGGCGCTGCGTTGCCGGTGAGTAAAATCCAGATGTTGGCAGCACCCATGGTGGTTGCACCGTACTGGTGTAACACATCAACGTAAGCCAGTTTGAAAGATTGGCCGAAGCTGCCAACAACTATAGATGGTAAAAATAAAAGTGCGATGGTCAGAATCGATAACGCACCGCCTATCATGTGTATTTTATAGTGACGGAAAAAGATAACTCCCATTACGGGGGCAAATGCGATCATCTGGAATTTGGTTAATAGAGCGACCGTATAGATTGGGAAGGTAAGTGCGCGATATCGATTGCTGGTACTTGCAAGGATGGCGAGCAAAACTGGTATGACCGGAAGAACATCGACCTGCCCCCATACAGGGCCATTCATAAACAACGCAGGATTCAACGCAGTTAATAGCATAGCTATATGGTAATGGTTGATTGCTGCTGAATGCTTTTTGAGTAAGCGATGAACTATCGTAATAAGTAAAAAGTGCGATAAAAATATCGGGATCAGAGAAACAAACTTCAAAAACAAATTATTTTCGACCGGCAATTGCAGATAGGTGTATAGCTTGCCGACGAGGTAGAGCCAATGTATATAGAGGGGTGGGTAGTTGCCGTTGAAATCTTTGTAACCGCGATTGGCCAGTTGCTTTACCCAGTCTTCCCAAAACCCTATATCACCGCCATTTCCATCCCAGAAGAGCAGCCCGAGGTTTGCAAAAATTGCTGCACATAAATAAAACTGAAACCAGGTTAGGAATTGTTTTGCAGTGTAATAACTATTGGTCAGTGGTGTAAGAGGAACAAACCCGGTGGTGTGTACCGGGATGTCTGCAGACGGATTAGTAGCAATATTAGACGCGGGTTCTGCCGTGGTCGGCGGCGGTATGTTGTCGTTATTCATTGTCGCCATCTCGAGTATTGCTGGCCCCGCAGGGCCAGTAGAGCATCAATCTTTTTTATTGACGATATCGCTAATGTGAAATTTGGGGCGCTTCTTAACTTCTTCGTAAATTTTGGAAAGGTATTCTCCAATAATGCCCAGGCAAAGTAGTTGCACACTACCGATAAATAGCAGTGGTAATAGCACCGATGCCCAGCCTGGCGCTGCATTATCCGTAAACAGACGCACTGCCAAGACCCAAAGAATTAAACTGAGTGAAGCAAGGCCAGAAACGAGCCCCATTATGGTAATCATGCGCAGCGGTGCAGTTGAAAATGCGGTGATACCTTTCCAGGCAAATGACAGCATTTTCTTTAATGGATATTTACTTTCGCCAGCCTCGCGCGCTTGACGTTCGTATTCCACGACTGAGGCGGGGTACCCGACCTCACGAACCAATCCGCGCAAGAACAAATTTGCTTCGCCGTACTCCTTTAATGAATCTAATGCGCGGCGTGACAACAAACGGAAATCAGCGTGATTGAATACTAAATCAACGCCCATTTTTTTCATCAGATGGTAGTAGCCTTCCGCGGTGAAGCGTTTGAAAAATGTATCGGTATGACGCGCTGAGCGCACACCGTAAACGACATCATGGCCTTTCAGATATTCGTCGACCATGGCTTCAATATTTTTTGGGTCGTCCTGTAAGTCGGCATCAATGCTAACGGTAATATCTTCAGTGGTTGTACATAGGCCTGCATAGAGGGCGTTTTGATGGCCTTTATTGCGCGACAATTTAATAGCGACCAGTGCGGAGTTGTTTGCAGCCTCTTCATTGAGGATTTTCCAGGTTTTGTCTTTGCTGCCGTCATCAACCAGATATACCTTTGACTCCTGATTAATTTTCCCTTTGGCAATCATCGATTCTCGTAAAGCCAGCATCGTTGCCAAGGTTTTGGGCAACATTTCCTCTTCGTTGTAACAGGGAATAACGATGGCAAGCGAAGGTATTTTTGTTGTCATTTTTAATGGTTCCTGTAAATCCATATTTTGTGCACAAGAAAATTGATTACGACAGTAATTCCCGTTGCCAGTACTTGGGCAACCAAATAGGGCTCCACCCAAGGTAAGGCGAGATAATTTTCAAATATAAACAAAAATGCCGCAAACAACGCGGTGTTGGTTGATAAGCCGATGGCTACCGCAACCATAAACTTTGGAAAGGTATCTTTATGGTTGCTGGTACTTCTGAACGTATAGTGGTAATTCGCCCAGTAATTAACGATTGATGAAAGCGCGTATCCGACGGCAGAGGCATAGACCTCTAACATCAATTGGCTCTCAACAAAGACAATTAATAATAAGAATTGGAGCAGGGTACAAAACCCGCCAATACCTAAAAACAGGACGAAACGTTTCATTGTTATTTTGGTGAATTCTAACAGAAGTAAAATGATAAAAAGCGCTGCACATTAACACATTTTGTTTATATGTGTATGTGGATTGCTTTTTTTGGGGCGAGGCTCTACAGAAGTGGCGAAAGCAGGTTAATCAGGCCCAGCGCAGCGCAGCGCCTGAGCGCTCTATGTACATGTATTCGGGTTTATTGCTCACCGGGTGGCAAGCATGGCGCAAGTGGTGATGGTCCAGGGTTGAACCCATGTATTCCCAACATT
>JACCEA010561411.1_pt1 | contig 22184 bp, 17 predicted proteins | sample 7449851 | NCBI WGS metagenome assembly JACCEA01 (sample SAMN15323453, study PRJNA562643) | freshwater metagenome | isolation source: river surface water | place: USA:Blue River Watershed | collected 2017-08-18 | reverse complement strand
AACTGTCAGAAGAACATTTAATGATTCAACAAGCTGCGAGAGACTTCGCACAAAATGAGTTGAAGCCCGGAGTAATTGAGCGTGACGAACTTCAAAAATTTCCTGCAGAACAAATTAAGAAACTAGGTGAACTAGGTTTCATGGGTATGATGGTTGATCCTAAATACGGTGGTGCTGGTTTAGATGCTGTTTCTTACGTTCTAGCAATGGAAGAACTTTCAAAAGTTGATGCTTCTGCATCAGTAGCAGTATCAGTAAATAACTCATTAGTATGCTACGGTATTGAGGCTTATGGTTCTGAAGAACAAAAGATGAAATATTTAGTTCCTTTGGCGAGCGGACAAAAATTAGGTGCGTTCTGTTTATCGGAGCCTGAAGCTGGTTCTGATGCTACTATGCAAAGAACTACTGCTGAAGATAAAGGTGATCATTATTTAATTAATGGAACTAAAAACTGGATTACCAATGGTAGTAATGCTGATTACTATATTGTAATTGCTCAAACGGATGTTGCAAAAGGCCATAGAGGTATCAATGCAATTATCGTTGAAAAAGGTACACCAGGATTTGAAGTAGGTCCGAAAGAAAATAAATTAGGTATCAGAGGATCAGATACACATTCATTAATGTTTACTGATGTAAAAGTACCAAAAGAAAATAGAATTGGTGAAGATGGCTTCGGATTCAAATTTGCGATGAAGACATTAACTGGTGGTCGTATTGGTATTGCTTCTCAAGCATTAGGTATAGCATCAGGTGCTTATGAATTAGCATTAGCATACTCTAAAGAAAGAAAAGCATTCGGTACAACCATCTCTAATCATCAAGCTATTCAATTTAAATTAGCTGACATGGCTACTGAAATAGAAGCAGCTAGATTATTATGCTTGAAAGCAGCATGGATGAAAGATAATGGTTTAGACTACGGACAAGCGAGTTCTATGGCTAAATTATTTGCTTCTGAAGTTGCAATGAAAACTACAGTTGAAGCAGTACAAGTTCATGGTGGCTACGGATTCGTAAAAGAATTCCACGTTGAAAGATTAATGCGTGATGCTAAAATCACTCAGATTTACGAAGGTACTTCTGAAATTCAAAGAATCGTTATCGCAAGAGAAATCTTGAAGTAATCATTGATAGATTATTATAAATAAAAAAGTCCGAAATTAATTTTTCGGACTTTTTTATTTATAATTTTTGAATACTAATTAAAATATATTCTTTGTATTTCTTTTCAGAGGGAGCTTGTATTCATGAACCAGGCGTTGGCTTTGCAGTAGTAGTATTTTGTTTCTTCAAACCCTCTGCTGCTTCTTTATGCGTAATTCTTTGTCCGTCTTTATAAGGCACCACAAACGCATCTTTAATACCTAATTTTCTGATATCGTTTTTGAACTTATCAGCTTCTTCTAAAGTAAAGAATAAGCCAACTACATATTTATCGATTTCATTTTTTGTCTCTGTCAAAAAGGTATCATCTTCTTTAGTAGTTTTTGAATTCACATCAAAGAATTTATATGCACCTAATTGAACTCGATAATAATATCCCTTTGCTGAACCTTTCTTTGCACCAGCAGCCTCTGCTTGAGCTGCTAATAACTGTGATTCAAGTCCAGATATTCTCGCACTATTCGAATTCAATAGCGTTTGCAATGAATCAACTTTCTTCTGCATTTGTTTTGCTTGCTCAGCTAAATTCTTTTTATCTTTTAACTTAGTTTCATAATTCAACTTCATGGATCTAATTTCCATGGGTTTCATTTTTCTATAAGTTTTAAGTTCTTGCTTTAATTTCTTTTTCTCTGCCTTTGTTTGTGAAAAGCTCATGTATGGTACAAAGCTCAATACTAAAACAGCTACTAATATTTTTATTCCATTCATATGAATTACAGTATTTTGTATGGGTAAATATATATATTTTTATCTTTATGTTTATTAAAAAATGAATTTCAGCCCTTTATCATATGAATAAAAGAACATTTAATATCTACTTAATAATTCTTTCATGTATATTTTATACTTGTAAACCCAAAACTACCTATCAATTATCTGATGGTATGTGGTTAGGTAAATTAAAAAATGATAATGGTGCAGAGATTCCTTTCAACTTCGAAATTAGAGATTCATTAGGTAAAAAAATCATCATCATTAAAAATGCAGAAGATCAATTAATCGTTGATGAAATTAAAATTCTAAAAGATAGTACTCAAATCACTTTACCATTTTTTGATGCTGAATTAATGGTTCAAGTATATGCTGATTCGCTAGTAGGCAAATGGAAAAAACATTATGCTGATTATACATTAGAAACACCCTTTAGAGCATACAAAAATATCAAAGAAAGATTCAACGAAGTAATAGCCGATAGCTCTGATGCATTTAATGGTACATGGGCAAGCACATTTATTAAACAACCTAGTAACGACACTTCATTCGCAATTGGTGAATTCAGAACAGTAGGCAATAAAATATTCGGAACATTTTTATCATCAACAGGCGATTATAGATTTTTAGAAGGAGTGTCATCTAATAACAAAATCTATCTATCAACTTTCGATGGTTCTAATGCATTAAGATTCGAAGCTGAATTATCAGCCGATAAAAAGAGTTTGATTAATGGTGTGTTTTATTCAAGCAAAAGTTCTTTTTATAAATGGACAGCACAATTGCAACCAGATGCAGAATTACCAGATGCAGACAATTTAACATTTTTAAAAGATGGTTTTGATTCTATAGATTTTACTTTCAAAGATTTGAAAGGAAAGTCTGTAAGTCTGAAAGATGCTAAATACAAAAACAAAGTAATACTTATTCAAATCATGGGCTCATGGTGCCCTAATTGTATTGATGAATCTTCGTTTATTACAGAATTCTATAATAAGAGTGATAAGAGTAAATTAGATGTCATCGGACTTTGTTACGAGCGATCAGAAGATTTTGAAAAAGCTTCATCAAATGTTATAAAAATGAGAGATCGCTTGCAAATACCCTATGACCTATTAATAGCAGGTACTAATGCAAAAGGTAAAGTAAATGAATCACTACCGATGTTAAATAATTTCATTGCTTTCCCTACTATGATTATCTTAGACAAAAATCATAAAGTCAGAAAAATACATACAGGTTATTCAGGTCCAGCTACCGGTAAACACTATGTAGATTTCAAATATGAATTTGAAAACTTTGTAAACAATCTATTAAACGAATAATGAGAAAAATTTGGGCAATCATTGGCATTAGTTCTGTGCTATATTCTTGTAAAACAAAACAAGAAGTAGTTACATTACCAGAAATAACTGTCGAAACAAAAAAAGAAATACATTCTACCCCTAGAACGTATTATGCTGCTTACACACGTAAAGCAGATTTAATTCATACAAAATTAGATATTCAATTAAATTGGGATAGTTGTTTTGTTATTGGTAAAGCTAATTTAAAAGTGAAACCTTATTTCTACTCTATTAATGAATTAGAGTTAGATGCAAAAGGATTTGAGATTAAAGAAATTAAAATCAATAATACAAAAGCAAATTATGTATATGATAATTACAAGCTAAAAATAAATTTAGGTAGAACATATACGAATACAGAAAGCTTTGATGTATATATCGATTACATTGCAAAGCCTAATAAAATTAAGGTTAAAGGCAGTGCTGCTATAACATCTGACAAAGGATTTTATTTTATAAATGCAGATGGTAAAAACCCTAAGGTTCCAAAGCAATTCTGGACACAAGGTGAGACAGAATCTAACTCATGTTGGTTCCCTACTATTGAGTCTGGTAGTGAAAGACATTCACAAGAAATCTCTATTACAGTAGATAAAAAATGGGTGACTTTATCAAACGGTCGTTTAGTATATTCAACCAATAACTCTGATGGTACAAGAACTGATTATTGGAAACAAGAATTAAGTCATACACCTTATTTAACATTACTTGCTGGTGGTGATTTCAGTATCTATAAAGATAAATGGAGAAACTTAGAAGTTAATTATTACATGGAGCCAAAGTTTGCACCCTATGCAAAACAAATATTTGGTAATACCCCTGAGATGATTGAATTCTATTCAAATAAATTAGGCTTTACATATCCTTGGGATAAATATTCTCAAATTGTAGTACGTGAGTTTGTGTCGGGAGCAATGGAAAATACAGGTGCAGTAACTTTCTTTGATGGCATGAATATGACTGATCGTGATTTAATTGATGGTAATAACGAAGAGATTATTGCACATGAATTATTTCATCATTGGTTTGGTGATTTAGTGACTTGTGAGTCGTGGCCTAACTTGCCATTAAACGAATCGTTTGCAACTTATGGTGAATACTTATGGAATGAATATAAATATGGTAGATATGAGGCAGACAGAGCTGCACAAAATGATTTGAATGCATACTTAAGTACTGCTAAAAATAAGAGAGTAAACATGATTCGCTATGAGCTAGATAATAGAGAAGAAATGTTTGATGCTAACTCTTATCAAAAAGGTGGTAGAATATTACACATGCTTCGTAAGTATGTTGGTGATGATGCATTCTTCGCTTCATTAAAAAAATACTTGAACACCTATCAATATAAACCTGTAGAAATTCATCATTTAAGATTAGTATTCGAAGAAGTTACAGGTGAAGACTTAAATTGGTTCTTCAATCAGTGGTTCTTAGCTTCTGGACATCCAGAACTTGAAATATCATATGATTATGATGATACAAAAAAGCAAAGTATAGTAACTATTCAACAAACTCAAGATTTAGCTAAAAACCCATTGTATAAATTACCACTTGATGTTGACATATATTCTAATGGTAAGAGAGAAAGAACTAGAATTACTTTAGATAGTCTTAAACAGACATTCAGTTTTGCATCGAACACTAAACCAGATTTAATAAATGTTGATGCTGAGAAAATGATTGTAGGTACTAAGAAAGATAATCACTCTAAAGAAGAATGGATGTATATGTTTAATAATGCTCCTCTTTACTTAGATCGATATGAATCAATGACTGCACTTGATAAGCATAAAACAGATTCTCTTGTACAGTTACAATATATTAAAGCATTAAATGATTCTATTTATTCAATTAGAATTTCAGCCTTAAACAAAATCAAAGATTTTAATGAGTCAAATAAAAAATCAGCTTATCAAAAAGTAAAAGAGCTTGCATTAAAAGATGAGAAATCAAGCGTTAGAGCTAGAGCTGCAAAAGTATTAGCTGATAATTATAAATCAGAAAACAACCAAGCAATATTTGAGAAGTTAGCAAACGAGCAATCATTTTCTGTTTTATCGAGCATGATAAAAATTTATGCTGATATCGATTCAACAAAAGCATATGCAATTGCCAAGAAAGAAGAAAATGCAGATAACTTCACCATACTTGGTGCTATTGCTGAATTATATTCTAAAAACAATAATAAATCTTACAACCAATTTTATTTAAATACCTTAAACAAATCAAGTGGTTTTGACGCTGTATTCATTTTACCTTATTATAAAAACTATATAAAGAAAATGGATGATGAAACCATTAAGTCGTCATTGCCAAGTTTAAAAGAAGTAGCAATGAGTTCTAATGCAGGCTTTATAAAATCATCTGTGAAGATGGTGCTTAAAGAAGCTCAATCAGCATCAAAAGATGAAGCATTGAAAAAAGAAATTGATGATCTAATCAATTCATTCGAAAAGAAATAAAATAAAAACCCCCGATAAAAATTTATCGGGGGTTTTTGTTTTATTGTAATTTACTTTTTGCTTTTTTATTCATTCGCAAGTTTAGCATCTCTACTAGTATTGAGAATGCCATTGCGAAATATATGTACCCTTTTGAGATATGTTGATCTAATCCTTCCGCCAATAAGGTAACTCCAATTAATACTAAAAATGCTAAGGCTAACATCTTTACTGTTGGGTGGTTATTTACAAATTTACTGATTGGCTCTGCTGCAAATAACATAATAACAACAGCTATAATAACTGCTGCTATCATCACCCCTATTTGGCTTGCCATACCAACAGCAGTAATCACAGAGTCTAATGAAAATACAATGTCTAATAATAATATTTGAATAATTACAGAATTGAAATTCACTTTACCTTTAACTTCTGTTGAATGATCTGCTCCTTCTAATTTTTCATGTATTTCAGTTGTAGCTTTATAAATTAAAAATAAACCTCCAACTAATAGTATTATATCTCTTCCTGAAATTTCTTGAGTTAAAATAGTAAATATGGGAGCTGTTAAACTCATGATCCAGTTTAACGACAACAACAACAATACTCTTGTTATTAAAGCCAATCCCAATCCTAATCTTCTTGCTTTTTGCTGTTGTTCCTTCGGTAATTTACCAGCTAAAATTGAAATGAACACGATGTTGTCAATACCCAAAACTATTTCTAAAACAGTTAATGTTAATAGGGCTATCCACATATTCGGATCTAACAAAAATTCCATAATTCTATAAATTTAATTTTCTAAGTTTAGGTGCAAATCTAGCAGTTATTCCGGTAACTAGCATAGTCATTGTTCCGCCAAATACTACGGATGGTACCAATCCCAAAAGTTTTGCTGCAAATCCCGACTCAAATGCACCAATCTCGTTTGAAGATCCAATAAAAATACTATTCACTGATGATACTCTACCACGCATATGATCAGGCGTTTGCATTTGTACAATCGTTGTTCTTATAACTACGCTTATATTATCAAATGCTCCACTCAATGCAAGAAATATAATTGATAAATAAAAGTTTGTCGACAGTCCGAAACCTATTGTACATATACCAAACAATGCTACTGCATATAATAATTTCTTTCCTGCATTTTCTTTTAATGGATAATAGGCTAAAACGATAGCCATTATTAATGCTCCAAATGCAGGGGCTGATCTTAGAATGCCTAATCCTTTCGGACCTACAAATAATACTTGATCTGCAAACATCGGTAATAATGCTACCGCACCACCAAAAAACACTGCAAATAAATCAAGTGATAAGGCACTTACTAAAAGCTGATTGCTAAATACAAACTTTATTCCTGCTGTTAAGCTCTTTCGCAATCCCTCTACTTTGTCTGATTTAATTACTGCTCTAGCTGTTATTAATGAGAAAAACAGAAAGGCTAATGTGAATAAAAAGGTATTTAATAAATATGCTTTTGCTACTCCTAAAAATCCATAAATGAATCCGCCTAAAGCCGGACCACCAACAGCACCTATTTGCCATACTGTACTATTCCAGGTTGATGAGTTACCGAATAAATTTTTGGGTACGAGTTGAGACATGATGGCGAACATCGACGGACTAATAAACCCACGGGCTAAGCCAGTAATAAAAATCAAAAAGTAAATTGGTAAAACTCCTTTTATTGAAAAATCTTCAACATTCATTGAATAATAAAAAAGAGATACTGAAGCAGTCACTAAAACTGCAATAGCAGTTAATAATATTTTTCTACGATCGTAATGGTCTACTACATAACCAGCAAATAGTGCAATGAGTATATATGGTATCGCCTCTGCTAATCCGATCAAGCCCAACGACAAAGGATCTTTAGTGATCTCATAAATTTGCCAACCAACACATACAGCTTGAAAGTTAACAGCTGTAGTTAAAAAAAATCTTGCAAAAATATAAAATCGAAACTCTTTGAAACGCAATGCTGCAAAGGGATCGTGCTTTTCTGTTGGCTCCACTTATATGTATTCTTTAATGATCATTTTAGCACGAGAATTTATTTCGACCGTACCATCCTCAATAACTTTATATAATGTATTTTCTTGTAAAAGGTTTTTGGTAGAAACAATTTCTGCATCTATTTCAAAAATTGAATCAGATTCTTTCCATTTCTTGAAATGCTCGTACTTTGTATAGGTTTTATATTTATTAGAATAAAAAATGATGTTCATTTTAGATTCAAAAGAACTTAAAATTTTCTCTTCCTCGATTTTATGTCCGACTATACTCAATGCCTGATTATCTTCTTGCTCTAATATATCTATCAAGTACGTGATCTTATTTTCAGCTTTACTAGCATCAATGATTCTTACATTATCTTGAAAACTTATCCAGCTCTCAATCTCTGAAATATCTAAATCAGTTTGCAATACATAATCAATTTTTATGGGTTCATGATTTAACTGCATGAGGCATTTATCTTCGACAATAACTATCGGACTCCATTCTAACAATTGCTCTAGATTATATTTTTCAAAACTAGTATCAGAAAGAATGAGCAGTGCTGGTTCTTGTTTTTCTTTAACAAAGTGATGCGAAGACATGAATGAGCTTATTTTAAAAATTAAACGCTAAAATACTTAATTAGTTAATAGTTTATTGGCTTATTGCTGTGAAAATCATACTTTTGAGGCTTATTAAAATGAATATATGTTAAGAACACATACTTGCGGAGAGTTAAATATCAACGATTTAGGTAAAGAAGTAGTATTAAGTGGCTGGGTTCAGAAATCTAGAGACCTAGGTGGTATGACATTTATAGATGTGCGTGATAGATATGGTATTACCCAATTAGCATTCAATACTGAAGACAATGAGGTGCTTTGCCAAAAAGCAAGAACATTAGGTAGAGAGTTTGTTATTCAGGCAAAGGGTACAGTGATTGAGAGAAGTAGTAAGAATACGAAAATACCTACAGGTGAGATTGAAATAAAAGTAACAGCTCTTGAAATATTAAACGAGTCAAAAGTTCCACCATTTATAATAGATGATGAGACTGATGGTGGTGAAGAGTTAAGAGCTAAATATAGATACTTAGACTTACGTAGAAATGTTGTGCGTAAGAATTTAGAGTTACGTCATAGAATGGCGCAAGAGACTCGTAAGTATATGGATGCTTTGAACTTTATCGAAGTCGAAACGCCAGTACTTATAAAATCTACACCAGAAGGTGCAAGAGATTTCGTGGTACCAAGCAGAATGAACCCAGGTGAGTTTTATGCTTTACCACAATCACCACAAACATTTAAGCAATTGCTAATGGTATCGGGCTTCGATAGATATTTTCAAATTGTAAAATGTTTTAGAGATGAAGATTTAAGAGCAGACCGTCAGCCAGAGTTTACACAGATCGACTGTGAGATGGCATTCGTAACTCAAGAAGATATATTAAATGTATTCGAAGGATTAGCTAAGCATTTATTTAAAAGTGTTAAGGGTATAGAGATACAAGATTTCCCACGCATGACTTATGCAAATGCGATGAAGTATTATGGTTCTGATAAACCAGATACAAGATTCGATATGAAATTTGTAGAGTTGAATGATGTAGTGAAAGGTAAAGATTTCAAAGTTTTTGATGAAGCAGAAATTGTAGTAGGTATTTGTGCGAAAGGTGCTGCAGAATATACACGTAAGCAATTAGATGAGTTGACTGATTTTGTGAAGAGACCACAGATTGGAGCTACTGGATTAGTATATGCGCGAGTTCAAGAAGATGGTTCAGTTAAATCATCAGTTGATAAATTTTACGATGCACAAGATTTAAGTTTATGGAAAGCAAAATTCAATGCTGAGCCAGGTGACTTAATTTTAATATTAGCAGGTAAAGTAGAGAAGACTCGCAAAGCTTTAAATGAATTACGTTTAGAGATGGGTACTAGATTAGGACTTCGTTCTAAAGATAAATTTGCTCCATTGTGGGTGATTGATTTCCCATTGTTAGAGTGGGATGAAGAGAGTGGTAGATATCATGCGATGCACCATCCGTTCACATCACCTAAGCCAGAAGATATTGAACTATTAAAAACAAGTGCAGGTGAAGTAAGAGCAAATGCTTACGACATGGTAATCAATGGTACTGAAATTGGTGGCGGATCAATTCGTATTTTCAATAAAGAATTACAGGCAACTATGTTCGAATTATTAGGCTTTACAAAAGAAGAAGCTCAAAAACAATTCGGATTCTTAATGGATGCTTTTGAATTTGGTGCACCTCCACACGGTGGTATCGCATTCGGATTTGATAGATGGTGTTCATTATTCGCAGAGTTAGATTCAATCAGAGACATCATCGCTTTCCCGAAAAATAATTCAGGAAGAGATGTGATGATTGACTCACCTTCTACCATTGCTGATGCACAGTTAACAGAATTAGGTATAAAATTAAATTCATAGATGAAGAAAATAATTTTCGCATTATCTATTATAACATTAGGTTGTAATACAACTAAAGAAAAAGGTATGAGTAACGACACTCATACCTTTTCTTCTAAAAGCGATGTTCGTGTTGAACATTTAAGCTTAGACATCAATGTAAATTTCGAATCAAAAATTATTGAAGGTATTGCGAAATACTCTATCAATAAAAATCATTCGGATGATACTATTCATTTAGATATTAAAGGAATTTCAATTATTGATGTTGTAAATTCAGTAACAAATGAAAAGTTAAATTATGCTATTCTTGAAAAAGATAAAGTAAAAGGTGAAGATTTAGCGATTAATGTTAAAGATGTAAACAGCATTAGCATTCAATACAAAACTTCTAATGATGCTGCAGCATTACAGTGGTTAAATGCAGAGCAAACTGCAGATAAAAAACATCCCTTTTTATATACACAATCTCAAGCAATATTAGCTAGAACCTGGATACCTTGTCAAGACGGTCCGGGTGTACGTTTTACATATGATGCAAGAGTAAAAGTACCAACTGAATTAATGGCATTAATGAGTGCTGAAAATCCGGTAGCGAAAAATGATTCAGGTATTTATCATTTCAAACAAAAGCGTGCTATACCATCTTACTTAATGGCATTAGCTGTTGGTGATTTGGCGTTTCAAGAGTTAGGGAGAAATTCTGGTGTATATACAGAACCCGGACAATTAAAGAAATGTGCTGAAGAGTTTTCTGATTTACCAAAGATGATGGATGCTGCAGAAGCATTGTATGGTAAGTACCAATGGGCACGTTATGATGTATTAGTATTACCTCCAAGTTTCCCTTTTGGAGGCATGGAAAATCCGGAAGTAACATTTGCTACACCAACCATAATTGCAGGTGATAAATCATTAGTGAGTTTGTTAGCTCATGAGTTAGCACATTCATGGTCGGGTAATTTAGTAACGAATGATACATGGAATGATTTCTGGTTGAACGAAGGATTTACTACTTATTTCGAAAGAAGAATTATGGAAAGCATTGAAGGCAAGGAGTATGCTGATATGTTAAAAGTATTAGGTTACCAAGATCTTCAAGAAGAGTTAAATGCATTCGGTGAAAACCATGCAGATACGAGGTTGCGTTTAGATTTAATAAATAGAGACCCTGATGAAGGACTTACTGATATTGCTTATGAGAAGGGCTCATTATTTTTAGTTCATATAGAGAATACTGTTGGTAGAGAAAAGTTCGATGCATTTTTGAAAAATTATTTTACAAGTAATGCATTCAAAACAATGAACACTGATCAGTTTTTGAAAATATTAAATGATGAATTAATTAAAAATGATAAAGCAATAGCCGAGAAAATTAATGCGATAGAGTGGATCGATTCAACCGGATTGCCGAGTGTAATACCAATTATTCAATCAAGCAGATTAGTGTTTGTAGATTCAGCATTAGTTAATTTCAAAAATCAAAAAAGCATTAGCAGTATTGACACCAAAAACTGGTCGAGTCACGAGTGGCTATATTTCATTAGAGGTTTAGGTGAGAAGCTAGATGCTACTCAAATGAATGATTTGAAAAAGAATGTCAATTTTGCTAAATCAGGTAATGCTGAATTAGAAGCTGCATGGTATCTACATGTATTAAGAAATAATTTTACTGAAGATTATATTTATGTAGATGCATTTTTACAAAAGGTAGGTAGAAGAAAATTCTTAATGCCATTGTATGCTGAGATGATAAAAACAGAAGCAGGAAAGAAAATGGCAAAAGATATTTATAATAAAGCACGTAAAAATTATCATTATGTGTCGACGCAGAGTTTAGATGAATTGTTGAAATAAAGAATAATAAAAAAGGCGTTTAAAATTTTAAACGCCTTTTTTATTATTCTTTATTTTACAACCAGATACTTAAAATCCAGTACGATATTGCTGCTAACAAAGCAGATACTGGTATAGTTAAGACCCAAGCCCATAATAGATTTACAGTAACTCCCCATCTAACTGCTGAGATTCTCTTTGATAATCCAACACCGATAATAGAACCTGTAATTGTATGAGTAGTAGATACCGGAATTTTAAAATGCTCAGTCATGAATAAAGTTATCGCACCAGCAGTTTCTGCAGCTACTCCTTCTAATGGAGTAACTTTGGTGATTTTAGTACCCATGGTTTTTACTATCTTCCATCCACCTGAAACAGTACCTGCAGCGATTGCAGTATAGCAAGCTAATGGCACCCAGAAAGGAGGATCAATAATTTTTACTTTACCATTTAAAATCGAATATTTTAAATTCAACCAAGCTGGTAAATTTGCAACATCAACACCAGATGTATTAATATAAACTACAATAGCAGCTGATATAATACCCATTACTTTCTGAGCATCATTACCACCATGTCCTAAACTGAATGCTGCCGATGAAACCAACTGCAAACGTTTAAACCATTTTTCTGCTCTTGCTGGTGAAGTATATCTACATATATTCAAAATCAAAAGAGTAATTAAGTATGCCATAATCATACCTACAATTGGTGCAAGAACAATGAACGAAGCTACTTTAGCAATTACTTGCATGTTAACTACGCTAAAGCCTGCATGCGCTACTGCAGCACCTGCGAAACCACCAATTAATGTATGTGATGAACTAGAAGGAATACCGAACCACCAGGTTAATAAATTCCAGAAAATTGCAGCAATAATACCTGCTAAAATTACTACTAGATTTATTTGTAATGTGTTTACGGTTTTTGCTACTGTATCTGCCACGTTTAAGTGAAAGATCCAATATGCTAAGAAGTTAAAAAATGCTGCCCATAAAACTGCTTGCAATGGAGTTAATACTTTCGTAGAAACTACTGTTGCAATTGAATTGGCTGCATCGTGAAACCCGTTGATGTAATCAAAAACTAATGCAAGAAATATAATTACAATTAATAGAGTTAATCCCATATATATTTCTATTTATTATGCGTGCTTAACGATAATTGATTCCATTACATTGGCAGCATCTTCACATTTATCAGTTGCTGTTTCCATTGCTGCTAATAACTCTTTCATTTTGAATAATTCAATTGCATCTGTTTCATTCTTGAACAAATCTGCAACTGCCATATCAAATACATAGTCAGCTTGATTTTCCATGCTGTTAATTCTAACACATGAATCAGTAACGTTTCTGATATTTTTCAAATCTTTCAATTCTTTGATAGCCTTGTCAATATCTTTACAACCTTGATTAATTAATTCAGCTAATTTTCTAACTGCTTCATTAACGTGCTTTACATTGTACAATAACATTCTGTTAGCAGAACCATGTACATAATCAGCAACATCATCAATAGCTGTTGCTAATGCATGAATATCTTCTCTGTCAAACGGAGTGATAAAATTCTTGCTTAACTCTAAAAAGATTTGGTGTGTTAATTCATCACCTTTGTGTTCTAAAACTTCAATCTTTTTAATCAATTCATTTCTGTGCTCAATATCATTGGTGTTTACCGCCTCTAATAAAGCATCTGAAATGTTAATTAAGTTTGCACTTGCCATTTCGAATAATGGGAAGAACTTCTTGTCTTTGGGTACGAAGTACTGAAAAATTGCGTTGAGTGACATCTTTTATTATTTTGCAACAAATGTAAGTTGTCAATATTAAGCTAATGTTAAGAAATTGATTTAATGTTAATTTTTTGTAATAATTATGCTTCTTAACATTATGTTAAATCATAATTACTTAATTTTTAACTACTTAACTTTTTTATAAAATTACTTTATGCTAAAAATTAAAGTCGCAGATACCGAAAACATACCCACAATAGTAGATATTGCCTACAAAACCTGGTTCCCAACTTATAAAAACGTCATTTCCCAAGAGCAAATTGACTTCATGTTTGGTGAAATGTACACCCCCGAAGCAATTTTCAAACAAATGGAATTCTTGAAGCATACTTTCTTAATAATTTATTCGGATGATGCTGCTTTGGGATTTGCCTCGTTCTCAGAAATAATTGATTTAGAACCTAAAACATTTAAATTGCATAAACTTTATCTATTACCTGAGGCACAAGGCAAAAATGTTGGAAGTCATTTAATAGCAGAAGTTGAAAAGTTATCTAAGAATGCAAAAGCTGAATATTTAATTTTAAACGTAAACAGAAATAATTCAGCCTATCATTTTTATTTAAAGAAAGGGTATACAGTAAGAGAAACAGTAGATATTCCGTTCGCAGAATTCGTGCTAAACGATTATGTAATGGAAAAAAAATTGAATTGATTCAAATATTATCTATAGTTTTGCATTGCTCAAAGGGGTGGTTCCATAACACGGAGCCTGAGATAATACCCATAGAACCTGATGCGGATAATGCCGCCGAAGGGATGAGGTGATAAAATCGTTGTAGGATAGCCAATCCCTTGCTATCTGAGGTTTTATACTTAATTAATTAAAATGTTTATTAAAAAAAATTACGCAACATTATTACTCATTCTTCTGAGTCTAAATGTTTTTGCACAAGAATCTTTTACCATTAAGGTATTAGATGAGAATGCCAATCAATTACCAGGTGCTACCATCAGTATCGATGGCTCTATCATCGCACAATCTGATGCTAATGGTGAATATCTCTTCAAAAACAAATCATCAAAAATTCAGCTTGAAATTAAAATGATCGGTTATCAGAATTTCAATGCACTCGTAGATCTAAAAAAACAAAACACTTTTAAACTTAGAAAAAACACCTATGTATCTGAAGAGGTATTAGTATCTGCTACTCGAATTGATGAGAGAACTGCAGGTACATTTAGTACAGTTGATAAGAAGTATATAGAGAAGACCAACCTCGGACAAGATTTGCCATACATGTTAAATCAAATACCATCAGTTGTGATTACTTCTGATGCAGGTAATGGTATTGGTTATACTGGTATACGTATAAGAGGTACTGATCAAACTCGTACCAATTTAACTATTAATGGTATACCTTTAAATGATGCTGAATCACAAGGTACCTTTACTGTAAACATTCCAGATTTTGCATCATCCGTAGAAAACATACAAGTGCAAAGAGGTGTAGGTACTTCAACTAATGGTGCTGGTGCTTTCGGCGCTAGTATAAATATTCAAACTGATCAAATGCCCGATACCGCTTTTGCTGAAGTTAATATTACTCATGGTACTTTTGATTTGAAAAATGTATTTCATAAAAATGAAATTGAGAAATATACAGCAAAAGTAAACACTGGATTAATAAATAATCACTGGAATTTTAGCGGACGATTATCTAAAATTTCTTCTGTTGGTTATGTTAACGGAAGTTCAGGTATTTTGAAATCATTTTTCACCTCTGCATCATACAGAGATGAAAGACATTTGATAAAGTTTAATGTTTTCTCTGGACAAGAAAAAACATATTTAGCTTGGGGAGGTGTACCGCAAGATTCTCTAAAAACAAACAGAAGATACAATCCGATTATTGCTGAATTCCCCGATCAATACGATAACTACCAACAAGATCATTACCAAGTTTTCGAATCATTTAAATTGAATTCTAGAAATCATTTTAATATTGGTTATCACTTTACACGCGGACAAGGTTTCTTTCAAGAGTATAGAGCAGACCAAAGTCTTTCGAGTTATTTAGCAGATGATATTATTGTAGGTAATGATACGATTACTGAATCTGATATACTAAGAAGAAGATGGTTGAGAAATGAATTTTGGGGTGTTGTTTATAGTTGGGAGTATAACAATAATAATAATTTAAGAATCACTGTAGGCGGTGCCGCCAATGATTATAGAGGTGAACATTTTGGCGAAGTTGTTTGGGCTGAAAACTCAGCAACCATAAGACCTAACCAGAGATTCTATGAAGGTTGGGGTATTAAACAAGAATTCAATACCTATGCAAAAGTAAATTATGACATCAATAAAAAGTGGAATAGCTTTATTGATTTGCAAGTAAGATTTGTTGACTACACAATCAATGGTACGAATAAAGATCAAGTAGTATTAGACCAAAGTCATAAATTCAATTTCTTTAATCCGAAGGCCGGCGTATCATACACCAAATCACCAAACGAATTAATTTATTTCACTTATGGTATGGCTAATAAAGAGCCTAATAGAGATGATTTAATAAATGGTATGGTTAACGGACAAGCACCAAAGCCAGAGCAGTTACATGATTTCGAATTAGGATGGAAGAAGAGAAGAAATAAATTTTCTTGGGAAATGAATTATTACTACATGCATTATGTTAACCAATTAGTATTAACTGGCGAAGTAAATAATGTTGGAGAATATTTAAGAATTAATACACCTAGCAGCTATAGAGCAGGTATTGAATTATCAGGTGCTTGGAACTACTCTAATAAATTTAGTTTATCAGGTGCATTAAATATGAGTCAAAATAAAATCAAAGAATTTACTGAATACATTTACGACGAAAACACCTATGCATTATCAGTAGTTCGTGATTATAAAGACACCGACATCTCATTTGCTCCAAGCCTAGTTGCATCAACAAGAGCAAGAGTTCAAATTATTAACAATATGTTTTTAAGTTTAGAATCTAAATATGTAGGTAAGCAATATTTAGATAATACATCAAACGATTTAAAAAGTATTGATGCGTTTTTTGTAAACGATTTATTTATTGACTATAACTTAAAAGTAAATAAAATAATACCTCATTTAAGTTTAATATTAAAAGTGAATAATGTATTCAACGAAGTTTATGAGGCAAATGGATATACTTATAGTTTGATGAATGGTACTCAAGAAAACATTTATAACTATTACTACCCTCAAGCTGGTAGAAATTATATGTTAGCATTGAATTTCAGATTTTAATATCGGGGCGGATAATATCCGCCCTTTTTTTATATTCGTAATATGAAAGCTGAAGGAAAAACTGTTGAAGAAATTTTAACGAATCTGCCAGAAGACAGAATTGTTGCATTTAATAAATTACATAAGGTTATCGTTAAAAATTTACCTAAAGGTTTTGAAGCGGCTATTAGCTACGGCGGACTAGGTTATGTGGTGCCACATAGTATTTACCCAGCAGGTTATCATTGTAAACCCATAGAGCCATTACCTTTTGCAGGCATTGCCTCACAAAAAAACACTATTAACTTTTATCATATGGGCATCTATTCAGATCCTGAACTTTATAATTGGTTCATCACTGAATACCCAAAACATACTTCACAAAAATTAGACATTGGTAAAAGTTGCGTACGCTTTAAAAAATTCGATCAAATACCTTTTGAATTAATTGGGGAATTAATGAAGAAGATTTCAGTCAAAGACTGGATAAATATTTATGAAAAGAATTTGAAAAGATAATTCTATGCAACAGAACAAACAATGGCAAAAAGAACTCAGTATTTTAGCTTCTATCATCGAAAAAGTTAATCTCGAAAAAACCATTAAATGGGGAGCAGAAGTTTTCACTTTTAATGGTAAAAATGTAATTAGCTACGGAGGCTTTAAAAATCATTTTGCACTGTGGTTTTTCAATGGGGTATTTCTGAAAGACAAATACAAAGTACTAGGCAATGCTCAAGAAGGTAAAACCAAATCATTGCGTCATTGGAAATTCTATACTGTTGATGAAATAGATGAAAATAAAATTCTTGAGTACATTAAGGAGGCAATAGAAGTAGAAAAGAAAGGACTAAAAATTGTAGCCGACAAATTCAAACCTATCGACTGTCCTGAAGTACTACTCGAAGCTCTCAATAAAAACAAATCTCTTAAATCTGCATTCGAAAAATTAAGTCCGGGTAAACAAAAAGAATACATGATTTACATCAACGAAGCTAAACAAGAAATCACCAAACTGAAACGTGTAGAAAAAATTTGTCCGATGATTTTAGCTAACATCGGACTTAACGATAAATACAAATAATTCGAATTTTACTTAGAGGTAAATACTGAATAAGGTATCAACATCTCTTCTAATGAAATGCCACCATGCTGAAAAGTATCAGCAAAATAATTTACGTATTGATTATAATTATTTTGATAAACAAAATAGGTGTCTTCTTTAGCAAAAATAAAAGCTTGACTTACATTTACTCTAGGTAAGAATGCATCAATAGGATTCTTTACTTCAAAAACATCTTTTGCTTGGTAGTTCAAATTTTTACCTTGCTTGTATCTTAGATTTGAATTTACACTTCTATCACCAATTACTTTGCTAGGGTTTTTTACACGGATGGTACCGTGATCAGTAGTAATGATTAACCTTGCAGGTTTTTGTGATATTTTCTTCAAGGCCTCTATCAATGGTGAATGTTCAAACCAAGATTTTGTAATCGATCTATATGCAGCTTCATCGGGTGCAAGTTCTTTAATGATTTCCATTTCAGATCTAGCATGCGACAACATATCAACGAAATTGTAAACAATAACATTTAATTGATTATTGAATTTTTGATGAATGCTATCAACTAAATCTTTACCTTGATCATTGTTTAATATTTTGGTGTAAGATATTTTCCAATTTTTACGTGCACGGAGTAAATGTTCTTTTAAGAAATCTTCTTCATGCATATTCTTACCACCTTCATCTTCATCATTCTTCCATAACTTCGGATAACGCTTCTCCATCTCTGATGGCATAAGTCCAGAGAATATCGCATTTCTCGCATACTGTGTAGCAGTAGGTAAAATACTTGTATAAATTTCTTCTTCCTCTAATCTGAAGTAATCATTGATCATTGGTGCAATTACTCTCCATTGATCGTATCTCAAATTGTCTATCAATACAAAAAATGTAGGCACCGTATCTGAAATATGAGGAAAAACTTTACTCTTCATCAATTGATGAGATTGTAAAGGAGCATTGTCTTCATCTTTCAACCATTTCAAATAATTTTTCTCGACGAATTTTGAGAATAACTTATTCGCTTCTGATTTTTGAAGAGTTAAAATTTCATGCATACCTGAGTCTTCTAACTTTTCTAACTCAAGCTCCCAAAAAACTAATTTTTTATATACTTCTTTCCATTCACTTAAATTCGATACATCGTTTAAAGCAAGTCCGAGGTTACGAAACTCTTGCTGATAAGCCGAAGTAGTTTTCTCAGTTACCAATCTTTTATTGTCAACCAACTTTTTAATCGTTAACAATATCTGTTTAGGATTAACAGGTTTTATAAGGTAATCTGCAATCTTACTACCAATTGCATCTTCCATTAAGTACTCTTCTTCGTTCTTCGTAATTAATACTACAGGTATATCGTTATTGAAAGTCTTTATTGCTTGCAAAGTCTCTAAGCCCGATAAGCCTGGCATGTTCTCATCTAAAAAAACTAAATCAACATAAGTTGACTTCAATACATCTAATGCATCAGAACCATTCGTTCTACTAATAACTTTATAACCTTTATCTTCTAAAAATAGAATATGAGGTTTTAATAAGTCAATTTCATCATCGGCCCACAATATGATTGTTTCTTGCATCCTTTATTTTATATTTGATTCTGTTAAAATTAACGAATTAATTCGCTTTTATTGTTTAGACCTTGAATAAAAAGAAAATATTTAATGACCCTGTATATGGTTTCATAAGTGTGCCTTATGAGATAGTGTTCGATTTGATTGAACATCCGTATTTTCAGAGATTACGTAATATCAAGCAGTTAGGCTTAACACATTTAGTTTACCCTGGCGCTTTACATACACGTTTTCATCATGCTTTAGGAGCTATGCACCTTATGGGTATAGCTATTGAAAGTTTGAGATACAAGAATATTGAAATTACTGATGAAGAAGCAGAGGCGGTAACTATCGCTATATTGTTACATGATATAGGGCACGGACCATTTTCTCATGCATTAGAATCATGCATTGTACCAGAGGTTCATCATGAATCATTATCAATATTATTCATGAAAGAATTGAATAAGCAGTTCAATGGTCGATTAAGTTTAGCAATAGAAATTTTTGAAAATAAATACTACAAGAAATTCTTACATCAAATGGTTTCGGGACAGTTAGACATGGACCGAATGGATTATCTTAATCGAGATAGTTTTTACACTGGTGTATCAGAAGGAGTTATTGGCTTCGACAGAATTTTGAAAATGATTTCTGTAAAAGAAGATTTATTAGTGATTGAAGAAAAAGGTATTTATTCTGTAGAAAAGTTTTTAATCGCTCGCCGACTCATGTATTGGCAAGTTTATTTTCATAAAACTGTTTTATCGGCTGAGCAATTACTTTATAAAATTTTAAAACGTGCAAAAGAGATTTCTTTGTTAGGGGCTGAGCTATTTGCCACACCCGATTTCTCTACCTTTTTAAAACAAAACTTGAGTTTAGCAGACTTCCAGAGTAATTCAAAATACTTAAATGCATTTTCAGCTTTAGATGACCACGACATTTATTCAGCAATAAAGGTATGGCAATCACATGAAGACCCAATTCTTTCGAGGTTATGTGCCGATTTAGTAGCACGCAATCTATATTCTATAGAACTTTCAAATGAAGAGATCAATCAAGAATATTTAGCCTTGAAAAAAAATGAGTGTATGAAGCGCTTCAATATAAGCTCAACTGATGCTGATTATTTTGTATTTGAGGGTATTATTAACAATAACGCATATAATCCGGAGATCGGCAACATATATATTCTGACTAAGAACAATGCTTTGCAAGATGTGGCGATAGCATCAGACGGACTAAATGTAGAGGCCTTAACAAGAAATGTTAAGAAGTATTACCTCTGTTACCCAAAGTACTAGCTAATTGTTGAGAAAATAAATCCGATTTTTTAATCTTAGATTTGCAGCATAAGCTTATAATTTTAATTTTGTATAATGCAATTTAAAGCAACTGAAATTTGTGTATTACTTAACGGTGAACTTGAAGGTAATCCGGATGTAGTTGTTTCCTCTCTGGCTAAGATAGAAGAAGGTCGTAATGGAGCTTTATCATTTTTATCGAACCCTAAGTATGAACCTTATTTATATAGCACTGAAGCCTCAGTTGTTATTGTCAATAAATCACTTGTATTAGAGAAACCGGTACAAGCAACTCTAATAAGAGTTGAAGATGCATACAGTGCATTTTCTATTTTATTAGAAAAGTACAATACCATAAAACTTAATAAACAAGGCATCGAAGAGCCTAATTTCATTAGCAAAACAGCCAAAATTGGTAAAGATTGCTACATAGGTGCATTTGCATACATTGGCCATAATGTAATTATTGGAGATAATGTGAAAATTTACCCTCAAGCATACGTGGGTGATAATTCAGTTATTGAAGATGGTACTACATTATTTGCAGGTGTTAAAGTTTATTCAGATTGCAGCATTGGTAAAAATGTAATTATACATTCAGGTGCAGTAATAGGTAGCGATGGCTTTGGCTTCGCACCACAAGCAGATGGTTCATTCCAGAAAGTAGCTCAGATTGGTAATGTAATCATTGAAGATGATGTTGAAATAGGTTCAAACACTAGCATTGATAGAGCAACCATCGGTTCAACTATCATTAAGAAGGGTGTTAAGCTAGATAATTTAATACAAATAGCCCATAACGTTGAGATTGGTAACAATACTGTTATTGCATCTCAGTCGGGTATCTCCGGAAGTACACGCGTAGGTGAGAATTGCATAATTGGCGGCCAAGTAGGTATAGTGGGCCATATCAGCATTGCAAAAGGATCACAAATCAACGCGAAATCAGGTATATCTAAATCAATCACTGAAGAAAACAAACAATGGAACGGCGCGCCAGTTTCACCATTCAGAGACTCACTAAAGATGCAAGCCGTTTACAGAAGATTACCAGATTTAGAGAAAAAAATCGAAGAATTAGAACAAAAGCTCAGAGATTTAAAACAAACCATTTAATTTAAGTTTGATAAATTTTGTTTAAACGCCATTTCTAGATACATTTGTCAGAATTAATCGACAGGAATGAACGTAAAACAAACCACATTAAAGGCCCCAGTTACAGTTGTGGGGGTCGGATTGCATACGGGGAAACAGGTGACAATGACTTTTAAGCCAGCTCCTGAAAATCACGGATATAAATTT
>JACCEA011564005.1_pt1 | contig 22185 bp, 20 predicted proteins | sample 7449851 | NCBI WGS metagenome assembly JACCEA01 (sample SAMN15323453, study PRJNA562643) | freshwater metagenome | isolation source: river surface water | place: USA:Blue River Watershed | collected 2017-08-18 | reverse complement strand
GATAATCTTTTTCAGATTCAATTAGTAATTGAACCGCTCTTTCTCTAATTTCGGGGGTATAGTTTGGTTTTTTCATCGGAATAGTCTCTCAGAATATTGAGTCTCCGACAAACCTGGTACGGTTCAGGAGATTAAATTTCTCCCTTATTTAGATCATTTTCTTATACTACTTCATCTTAAAAAATCACAAATTTTTCATCTACAACATCTTAATATCATCCAAATATTTAAATTCTGATAACAGATGATTGATAGTCATCTATTGCATGAATTTTGAGTTTAATTCTAAAAAGTAAGGATGATTTTGTGATTCAGACAGCTCAATATCTCGATGGTGATATATCTAGAATTATTGAAATGGCTTGGGAAGACAGAACCCCATTTGAAGCGATCTCTCGTGAATATGGTTTGAATGAATCAGCTGTAATCCGACTTATGCGGCTTCATTTACAAACCAATAGTTTTAAGCTTTGGCGGAAGAGAGTAAGTGGACGTAAGACAAAACATTTGCAATTGCGTTCGCCTGAAGTGTCTCGTGGTTACTGCTCACGCCAATACAAGCATCATTGAATACGATCAGTGACAAATTAGAAGTTTTCGTTCATAACTAATTCTACAGTATAGATTTTATTTATATAAATCAATTACATATCACTAAGGTAAAGTAATGTCTAATTTATCAATTGCTTATATTTTTCAACAACAGCAGCTTTTAGTGGATCAAGATTTCCAACTTCCTCAAGTCGAAAGATTGCATAACGATCTGGCGTTATCAAGTGATCATAAAGTGATTGCTCGAGATTTATCTGAAAATGAAACCATTCCTGAAGGATTCGATTTTGTACCGATTCGTCAATTAGTACAGTTTTGGAATAAGACGCAATTTGAGCAAGCAAGTCGAGCTGTTCAATTACTTGAATGGCGACGTAATCATCAGTTTTGTGGTCGATGTGGAACTAAAACCACCCAGAGCATTGAGCAGTTTGCGATGGTTTGTTCAAGTTGTGGCTACACACAATACCCAAAAGTGAATCCATGTGTCATTACGATTATTACACGCGGTGATGATGAAATTCTACTCGCAAAAAATGCTCGAAATAAAACGCAAATGTATAGTTTAATTGCGGGTTTTGTTGAGGTAGGGGAAACATTAGAAGATGCCGTTCGACGTGAGACACTTGAGGAAGTAGGCCTACATATTAAAAATATAAAATATTTGGCAAGTCAGCCTTGGCCATTTCCAAGCAATTTGATGGTTGCATTTAAAGCAGATTATCACGCGGGTCAAATTGAATTACAGCAAGATGAGATTAGTGATGCCAAATTTTTTAAATTTGATCAACTTCCAGAAATCCCATTTAAAGGCAGTATTGCCTATGCCATGATTATGCATATCATTCATGGTACAGCAGTCGCTGATGATACGAGTGAATGGTTATAATCTTGTATTGATTCACTTAATAGCATTATTTGGGCGGATTAAGCCAATTTTATAATTCAGATATCCAAGTGTTTTATGCTAAATTTTGCATAAAATACTTTCCGATTAAACATGGAAATAATTAGAGTTGTATTTACTCATGAATTTATAATGAATGAAATTGAGAATGATTGCTTTTATTTGGTGTTAAATGATATTTATTTTTAGTTTTTGATATTTAAAATATTTTTTAAAAATTAATTTAAATTTAAGATCACTTTTATAATGTAATAGAATATTTTTATATATTTTGAAATATGAATTTTAATGTCGGGGTGGTATGAAAAATAAATATCCTTTTCCTGTAATGACAGTGCATTGGTTAACGTTTCTTCTTGTCGTACTTGCTTATATCACTGGTGGAGATCCAACAGTGCATCTAAAAAGTGGGGAACTGCATGTTTTTGCTGGAGTCTCTGTATTTCTGTTATTTTTTATCAGAATTATAATGATTTCTATTTATAAAAAAGATCTCCCACACAATAAGCCGATGAGTAAATATCAGAAAACATTATTTTTAATGGTGAAACATACTCTTTATTCATTGTTATTTTTAATTCCTGTATTGGGTTGGTTTACTTTATCTGGATTAACCGAAAGTTATCAGTTGTTTGGAGTGAATTTACCTTTAATAAGTAATTCATGGGACGTAGAAATAATTGGTGAAACTCATGAATTTCTTGGAAATTTTTTCATGGTGCTTATAGGTTTACATGCATTAGCTGCCTTAATTCATCATTATGTATTTAAAGATAATGTTTTGAAAAGTATGCTTTATTTTAAAAAATGAACCAAGAGCTTAAAAGATTATGATTGAATCAAATATTGATCTTGAGTCGAGAGCAAAAGCTGCTTCCAAATCAACGTGGATAAGTGTTGTTGTTAATATCTTTTTGTCGATTGGACAGATATTGATTGGTATTTTTTCAAAATCACAAGGTCTAGTTGCAGATGGTATTCATACTTTAAGTGATTTAGTTGCGGATTTTATTGTATTGATGGCGAACCGTCATAGCCAAAAAGCACCTGACGATGCACATCCATATGGTTATCTTCGTTTTGAAAATGCAGCATCTTTTATACTTGGTCTGATCTTATTTATTGTTGGTGTTGGTATGTTATGGACGGCAACGCATAAGATCCTTCATCCCGAACAAATTCCCAAAGTTCACAGTATGGCGCTTTGGGTTGCGATAACAGCTTTGATCTGTAAAGAACTTTTGTTCCGTTATATGCTCGCTATTGCCAAAAAAGTAAAATCAAGTTTATTGATTGCAAATGCTTGGCATGCACGTTCAGATGCAGCATCTTCTTTTGTTGTTGCCTTAGGGATTTTAGGTAATCTCGCAGGATATCCAATTCTTGACCCAATCGCAGCCTTAATTGTCGGTTTAATGATTGCCAAAATGGGGTTTGAGTTTAGCTGGACGGGCTTACATGATTTGATGGACAAGTCGGCGAATGAAGATGAAATAGCCGCGATCAAAGCAACTTTGTTGAAGAAAGACGGGATACTAGGTCTGCATCAACTCAGAACACGTAAAATGGGTGACATGATTATTGTCGATGTTCATTTGGAAGTCAGTGGTGAACAAAGCGTCAAAGAAGGACATAGAATTGCAGTAGAGGCGAGAAATGAAGTCCTTAAAAATCATAATGTCATTGATGTGGTCACTCATATTGATCCAATATAGTGAGGCATTGAAAAAAGGCATCAAGAATAAATTATATTCAAGATGCCTAGATTTGGATGCTGCAATCGAAGGGGCATTAATTGCTAAATATCGCAATGCAGGACAAACCTGTGTTTGTGTGAATCGCTTTCTTGTTCAAGAAGGAATTTACGAAAAATTCATTGCTGCATTAAGTGAAAAGGTCAATGCTTTTGCAATCGGCAATGGTTTGGATGTTGGGAGTGAAATTGGTCCATTAATTAATGCCAATGCAGTGAAAAAGGTTGAAGCTCACGTCGCTGATGCCTTAGCTAAAGCAGGTCGTTTGGTCGCTGGTGGTAAACGTCATAGTGCAGGTGAGTTATTCTATGAACCTACCATTATTGCTGATGTCACCGCTGAGATGGATGTGGCGACACAAGAAACATTTGGTCCATTGGCTGCTGTATTCAAGTTTGAAACTGAACAACAAGCCATTGAAATGGCAAATGCGACTGAATTTGGCTTAGCGGCGTATTGTTATACCAAAGATCTAGGACGTGCTTGGCGGATGAGTGAGCAGCTTGAATACGGTATGGTTGGAATCAATAAAGGCTTAATTTCCAATGAAGTCGCACCATTTGGTGGAATCAAACATTCGGGCTTAGGTCGTGAAGGTTCAAAATACGGGATCGAAGATTATCTTGAAATCAAATACACCTTATTTGGAGGATTGAATGCATGAGTAATGAAAAATTTGAAAAAGGCTTAGCCATTCGTAAACAAGTGTTGGGTGAAGCTTATGTCAATAATTCGATCAACAATACTGATGATTTTAACTTACCTTTACAAGAGTTAGTTACAGAGTATTGCTGGGGTGCAGTTTGGGGGCGAGAGGAACTGAGCAAGCCTGAGCGAAGCTTAATCAATCTTGCCATGATTTCTGCGCTGAATCGTCCACATGAGTTGAAGCTGCATGTCAAAGGTGCTTTGCGTAATGGTGTACCTAAAGAAAAAATTCGTGAGGTGCTGCTACAAGTCGCAATTTATTGTGGTGTACCGGCAGCCGTAGATAGTTTCCAAATTGCTAAAGAAGCGATTCAGGAATATGAACAAGAAAATAACTAATTGAACGATTGAGCAAACATTACCCAGCTTATTGGTAATGTTTGCTTAAGTGATTACATTTTGGCTCTTTACGCTTAAAGTGACATACCAATTGTTACGATTGTTTTGGTTGGAATGAATATAATTTAAACAGAGTATTTATTTTCTAAATAACCAATCAACTTTTATATACTGAGATATATGCAGCTTTAGGTGTCTATTGGTGTAAATTATGCACTTCGTTTAAGGTGGTTTTAATTCCATTTTGAGCAAAGAAAATTTGATATTTGATAGATCATCGAAAGAGTAAGGTATGCCCGCAAATCCTAGTAAAACCCGAAAACCTTTATATATTCCTTATGCTGGGAACGCTCTTTTAGAACTTCCACTCTTGAATAAAGGTTCAGCTTTTTCAACAGAAGAGCGTGAGCAGTTTAACTTGCATGGACTGATACCTAACAATATCGAAAACATTGAAGAACAAACGCAACGCTCTTATCAGCAGTACTTGTCATTTGACAATAACTTGAATAAGCATATTTATTTAAGAAATATTCAAGACACAAATGAAACTCTTTTTTATAATTTATTGAGTCAGCATTTAGATGAAATGCTACCCATTATTTATACACCAACCGTCGGCGAGGCTTGCCAGCGTTTTTCTGATATTTATCGTCGTCATCGTGGGATTTTCATCTCATATGCTGAACGTCAATACATCGATCAAATTATTCATAATGTGAATAAGAAAAATGTCAAAGTGATTGTTATTACCGATGGTGAGCGCATCCTTGGTTTAGGTGATCAGGGTATTGGCGGTATGGGAATTCCAATTGGAAAATTATCTCTATATACCGCATGTGGAGGTATTAGTCCCGCTTATACCTTACCGATTACGATAGATGTTGGTACAAATAATCAAGAATTACTCAACGATCCAATTTACATGGGATTGAAGCAACCTCGAATCAGAGGGGAGCAATATTACCAATTTGTCGAACAGATTATTTCTGCTGTGCGTGAACGTTGGCCGAATGTGTTGATACAGTTTGAAGATTTTGCCCAAATTAATGCAATGCCATTATTGACTCAATATCGAGATAAAATTTGCTGCTTTAATGATGACATTCAAGGAACTGCAGCAGTTACAGTTGCCAGTCTAATTGCTGCATCTAGAGCACTTGGTAAACAACTCAAAGATCAAACCATTACTTTTGTTGGTGCTGGTTCAGCAGGATGTGGTATTGCTGAGCATATCGTTAGACAAATGATGGATGAAGGTTTGAGCGATCATGAAGCCCGTTCACGTATTTTCATGGTTGATCGCTTCGGTTTAATGACTGATCAACAGCCCAATTTACTCGACTTTCAACAAAAACTCGCAACACCTGTGAATACAATTTCAGAATGGGAATATTCAGGACAAGAGATTGCACTACTTGATGTCGTAAAAAATGCGAAACCAAGTATTCTGATTGGTGTATCAGGGCAAGCAGGTCTATTTAGTGAAGAAGTGATTAAAACTTTGGCTAAATATTATAAGCATCCGATTGTTTTGCCACTATCTAACCCGACTTCTCAAGTAGAAGCTCAGCCAAAAGATATTATTGAATGGACACAAGGTGCTGCAATCGTTGCGACAGGTAGTCCTTTTGCACCAGTATATTTCCAAGGTAAAACTTATACGATTGCTCAGTGTAATAATTCGTATATTTTCCCAGGAATAGGCTTGGGTGTGATTGCGTGTGGTGCAAATCATATTAGTGATGCAATGTTGATGGCTGCAAGCACAGCATTGGCAGATTGCTCACCGCGTTTAAAAAATCCAGCTGCAGATCTATTGCCAAATATTAATGACATTCATCAAGTCTCCAAATTCATTGCTTTTAAAGTTGCAAAAGCTGCGATGGCAGATGGATTAGCAGTACCCATGAGTAATGATGTGCTGAAAAATGTGATTGAAGATAATTTTTGGACACCTGAATATCGAAATTATCGCCGAGTTACTTTTTAATTGAGCCAGATCTAGTCTGATTGATGAAATGTAAATGTAATTCAGTAATCTAGAACAGAACAAAACCTGACTGATCTTGAATGATCTTTCAGGTTTTTAGCTTATTATTACTCTCATACAACTATCTGTTATATTTTTTTTATAAAATCTGTATCTACCTTTATCATCTGTATTCATTCAAAGTATAACGAGGTTGATATGAATGGGCTAAATATGAGTTTTTTAAAAAAGAAAAATAATGCGAGTTTCGTATTTTTTATTATCACACTCTATGCTTTTATCGGTTTTGGGTTAGGCTATATTATTTGGGAATATTTTCTTTAAAATCAGCTTAAAGTCTGATTTATAGCACTGTTTAGCTATTCATTTAATACAGCAAATTTAAGCTTGGTAATCTGTTTCGCTACAATGATCACATCTACTGGATGCGGCTTGGATTATATTCATCCAGCCATTCAAAACAATGAATAATATTCATAGCTCTTCATTAGAATAAATCATTTTATTCATAGATTTTTGTTCTGTACTCTAAAAATAAGCCGTATTTTAAAAATTACATAAATGATGACTTGGGACGATGATCATCACATCTTCATCATTTGAAAGAATAAAGAGTGTTGGAATGAGAAAACTCGATTTTGCAATTATAGATCCGCATATCCATCAATGGGATCCATATCATACTCCACATTCTGCTACCTTGTTGGTTAAAGCTTTGGGGAATTATCCCCGTGTGATGGATAAAGTTATTCGATTCGTTAAACCGAAGCCACTTTTAGACACGCTAGGATTAACTAAATATGCGTTGAGTCCGTATCTCCCTCAAAATTATCATGAAGATATGGGACATCATAGGATTGAAAGCGTAGTACATGTCGAAGCAAATTGGCATCATCATAAAGGCTTTGGTGTTGTCGAAGAAACCAAATGGATTCAACAATTAAATTTTAAAGACCAAAATTTAAAGCTAGGTGCAATTATTGCCACTGCTGATCCGCGAGATCGAAAATTTAAACAGATTTTAAAAGCACATCAAGATGCCAGCCCTCTATTTAGGGGGATTCGTAAAATGGCTTCTTGGCATGAGGATTCTGGTATTTATCGTTGGTGTGATCAAGCACATTTATATCAGTCTAAAAAATTCCTTAAAGGCTTTGAACAACTTGCCAAAATGGATTTATCTTTTGATGCGTGGACTTATTCAACACAAATTTCAGAAATTACAAAATTGGCGAAACAATTTCCTCTAACACCTATAGTCGTTGATCATTTGGCAACACCCGCAGGACTTTTTGGCCCTATTGGCAAAAAAACGGGTCAAACACCGTCACAACGTGCCGCCATTTTCCAGCAATGGCAGCATGATTTGGCAGTTTTGGCTGAGCAGAAAAATGTCTATGCCAAGATTTCGGGACTGATGATGCCCGTGTTAGGACACCGATTCTATCAACAATACCGTACTGCAACCGTCTATGAAATGGTGAATTTATTAACACCATTGATTCAACATGCGATACAGGTATTTGGCCCAGATCGAATCATTTTTGCTTCAAATTTTCCTATGGATAAAGCAAATACAACGCTAAGCGATTTGATCCAAGCTTATATTGAAATGGTCACACCTTATGGTGATCAAGCGATGTATTCCATTTTTAGACAAAACGCTGCCAATTTTTATCAACTGAATTAGAGTCATAACATGAAAAGTTTTAATCAAAAAGTTGCCGCAATTACGGGCGCAGGTTCTGGAATTGGTCAACAACTTGCAATTTTATTAGCACAGCAAGGCGCTGATTTAGCTTTGAGTGATGTGAATGATCAAGGTTTAGCTGAAACATTATCTTTAGTAAAACAGTATCCTGTGAAAGTCACTTTAACCAAACTAGATGTTTCTCATCAGCAAGCTGTACGTGAATGGGCGGAGAATAGTTTCAAAGATCATGGCAAAATCAATTTGATTTTTAACAATGCTGGCGTTGCATTAGCAAGCACCGTAGAAGGTATGAGCTATGAAGAAATGGAATGGATTTTTAATATTAATTTTTGGGGTGTTGTCTACGGCACAAAAGAGTTTTTGCCTTATTTAAAGCAAAGTGGTGAAGGGCATATCATTAATATTTCTAGTTTATTTGGACTCACTGCTCAACCTTCTCAAAGTGCTTATAACGCAACAAAGTTTGCAGTGCGTGGTTTTACCGAATCATTACGTCAAGAATTAAATATGCAAAATAATGGTGTCAGTGCGACTTGTGTGCATCCGGGTGGTATACGAACCAATATCGCTAATAGTGCTCGTATGAGTGACAGTATTCGTTCTTTGGGTATGAACCCTGCAAAGGCTAGTCGATCATTTAATAAAGTTTTGAAAACCCCACCTGAAGAAGCTGCAAAAATCATTTTAGAGGCGGTCAAACAGGACAAAGCTCGAATATTGATTGGCAATGATGCCAAAATTTTAGATTTGATTCAGCGGATTACACCAACTCATTATTCTCAAGCATTGGATTTTTTAACCAAAAAAACTTTGAAAAAAAGTTAAAATATTCTTCAACCTAAGGATGCTCATTTAATGTGTGTGAGCATCCTAGTTAATTCATTTTAAAGTGAATTATCATCTATCATTATGTTTTATATGTAGAAAGTAAAATACTTGTTTCACTATTATAAATACCTGAAATATTTCGAATTCGTTCGAGTGCCTTGTCAAAATTTTCTAAACTGTCGGACTGTAATTCAACCAAAATATCCCATTTCCCGTTTGTAGTATGCAGGCGTTCAACGGCTGATTCTAGGCGTAATTCACGAATAACCGCTTGCGCTTTGGTTCCTTCCACCATGATATTCATCCACGCCCGAATAATATTTTTCTCCACATTAGGGCGAAAGCGTACAGTATATCCCGTGATGATACCCGTCGATTCCATGTATTCAATTCGTTTTTGCACAGTCGCTCTAGAGACTCGTGTTTTTGCAGCCAGATCTGTAATTGAGATCCGAGCATTATCTTTGAGTAAACCTAAGATAATATGATCAATATTGTTCATTTTGATACTTAATATTAGCAAATTGATAAAAATTAATTCATTTTAATCATTATAAAGAATTTTGTGAATCAATTTGATTCTTAATAATAATCAATATACAAAGCCCCAAACATTTTTTTCGAATGAATCAAGAGATCTATGTTGACACGGAACGATGGGGTGAGCGGAAACCTTTGCAGTAAGGGAATCTGTAGATAACAGGGACAATTGATTAATTAAGGAAAAGATGATGTCTTTATCATATGCGGCTCAAAATGGTAGTGCTTGGCAAACCTTTCTCACTCAAGTAGATCGTGTAGCACCTTATTTGGATGCCGACCTCAGCAACTTTATCAACACACTGAAAACACCAAAACGTACGCTAATTGTTGATGTGCCAATCGTGATGGATGATGGCACAATTCGTCATTTTGAAGGCTATCGCGTACAGCACAATCTCTCTCGTGGTCCTGGTAAGGGTGGTATTCGTTATCACCAAGATGTTGAGTTGAATGAGGTCATGGCCTTATCAGCATGGATGACCATTAAAACTGCGGTGCTTAATCTCCCATTTGGCGGAGCAAAAGGTGGTATTCGTGTCAACCCTAAAGAACTTTCAACACGTGAATTAGAGCGTTTAACTCGTCGTTTTACTAGTGAAATTAGCCCAATTATCGGCCCACAAATTGATATTCCTGCACCTGATGTTGGTACTAATGCCAATATCATGGGCTGGATGATGGATACTTATTCAAGTATTAAAGGTCACACGGTTACGGGTGTTGTAACTGGAAAACCTGTGCATTTAGGTGGTTCACTCGGTCGTGTTCGTGCAACAGGTCGTGGCGTATTTATTACAGGTATGCAAGTTGCAGAGCGTATCAAATTACCTATCGAAGGCAGCAAAGTTGCAGTTCAAGGCTTTGGTAACGTAGGTAATGAAGCTGCTTATTTGTTTAATCAGGCAGGTGCAAAAATTGTTGCTGTGCAAGATCACACAGGCACAATTTTTAATGCTGAAGGTTTTAACGTAAAAGCATTACAAAAGCATGTTGCGGAACAGGGTGGCGTGAAAGGTTTTGCGGAAGCGACTGTGATCTCGGATGAAGAATTCTGGGATGTCGATATGGATATTCTGATTCCAGCAGCATTAGAAGGTCAGATTACGGTTGAACGTGCACAAAAACTCAAAGCGAAAATTGTGCTTGAAGGTGCAAACGGACCAACTTATCCAGAAGCCGATGATGTATTCGTTAGCCGTAATATTACTGTAGTTCCTGACGTAATTTGTAACGCAGGTGGTGTAACCGTCAGTTATTTTGAATGGGTTCAAGATATGGCGAGTTATTTCTGGAGCGAAGACGAGATTAATGAACGTCTTGACAAGCTGATGATTCAAGCCATGAGTGATGTGTGGAATACAGCAGCGCAAAAGGAATGTAGCTTGCGTACAGCAGCTTATATTTTAGCGTGTGAACGTATCCTCAAAGCTCGTAAAGAGCGTGGTATTTTCCCGGGATAAACCATCCATAAAGTTAAAGCAAACGGCTCATTGAATATTCAATGAGCCTGCATATCAAAACAGGAAGTGAGTAAATAAAATGAGCGAAGTCGCAATTACACGTAACAATTTTAATGATTGGATGGTGCCTGTTTTTGCTCCAGCAAATTTCATTTTGGTTCGTGGTGAAGGTTCTCGTATTTGGGATCAAAACGATAAAGAATATATCGATTTTGCAGGTGGTATTGCGGTTAATGCTTTAGGTCATGCCCATCCAGTAGCGGTAAATGCTTTAACAGAACAAGCTCAAAAACTTTGGCACATTGGTAATGGTTATACCAACGAGCCAGTATTACGCCTTGCAAAACAATTGGTTGAAAGTACATTCGCTGACAAAGTATTTTTCTGTAATTCTGGTGCAGAAGCGAACGAAGCAGCATTAAAACTGGCACGTAAAGTTGGTTTACTCAGTGGTAATCCAAATAAAAATCATATTGTTGCATTTAAAAATGCATTCCACGGTCGAACTTTGTTTACTGTAACAGCGGGTGGACAACCTAAATATTCTCAAGATTTTGCACCTTTACCGGGTGGAATCGAGCATACGGCATTTAATGATTTAGATGCTGCTAAAGCTATTATTACTGAAAATACCTGTGCGGTGATCGTAGAACCGATCCAAGGCGAAGGTGGTGTGTTACCCGCTGACATCGAATTTTTGAAAGGCTTACGTGCATTGTGCGATGAAAAAGGCGCTGTACTGATTTTTGATGAAGTACAAACAGGCGTTGGCCGTACAGGTTCACTTTATGCCTACATGAATACTGCCGTAACCCCAGATATTTTAACGACGGCAAAAGCCTTAGGTGGTGGTTTCCCAATCGGCGCAATGATTACTACAGATCATTATGCCAATATGTATGCGGTGGGTGATCACGGTACGACTTATGGTGGTAATCCATTGGCTTGTGCAGTGGCAGGTGCGGTGTTTGAATTCATCAATACACCAGAAGTTTTAGACGGTGTTAAAAAACGTCATCAATATTTCATGGATGCTTTGCATAAAATCAATACTGAATATGGTTTATTCAAAGAAATCCGCGGTCAAGGTCTATTAATTGGTTGCGTTCTGAAAGATGAATATGCAGGCAAAGCAAAAAATATCGTGACCTTAGCGGGTGAAGAAGGCTTGTTGGCGTTGGTTGCAGGTACTGATGTCGTACGTTTTACCCCTTCACTGATTATTCCAATGGAAGATATTGACGAAGGTTTAAATCGTTTTGCTCGTGCCTTAGCACGCCTCTAAATCTTGTTGTGAGCATCTAACCATGATGATTGTTAGACATGCAGCGCATCGGGACTTAGATGATATTTATCGTTTAGCGCAAAGAGCAGGAGAGTCGGGCATTGGCTTGACCTCCTTACCAGAAAACAAAGAAATCTTAGCTGAACGTATTACACGTACGACTCACACTTTAGCGGGCTTAACCGAAAAGTGTGAGGCAAGTTATTTGTTTGTTTTAGAAGATACCAGTATTCACAAAATTGTGGGTGTGAGTGCGATTGAAGTTGCAGTGGGGTTAAAAGAACCATTTTACAACTTCCGTGTAGCAAAACAGGTGCATGCCTCTAAAGCCTTAAATGTGTATAAGACTTTAGATACTCTTTTTTTAAGTAATGATCATACGGGTTGTAGTGAACTCTGTACCCTGTTTCTTGATCCTGAATATCGCAAAAATCAGAATGGTAAATTTTTATCCAAAGTTCGTTTTCTGTTTATTGCTGCATTTCGTTCTTTCTTTGAAGAAAGGTTGATTGCCGAAATGCGTGGTTTTTCAGATCAAAATGGGCATTCGCCATTCTGGGATGCCTTGGGTTATCACTTCTTTAATATGGATTTTGCAACGGCAGATTATTTAAGTGGTATTGGGCAAAAAGTCTTTATTGCTGAATTAATGCCGAGATTTCCTGTTTACGTTGACTTGCTGACCTCAGAGGCGCGTGCCGTGATTGCTGAAGTACATCCGCACACATTGCCTGCGGCAAAAGTGCTGATGTCAGAAGGGCTTAAATATCAGGGTTATGTGGATATTTTTGATGCAGGACCAACACTGGAAGCCAATACCGCTGAACTGCGTGCAGTCAAAGAGAGTCGTTTGCTCAACGTTCAAATCACTGAGCAAGTTGAAACGACAGAAACTCATTTTTTGGTTGCGAATGACCAATACCAAGATTATTGCGTGTTGTTGATCAATAACAAAATCACTGAAAGTGACACTTTGCAGATGACAGCAGCACAAGCACAAGCACTGAATATTGCTGAACACGATCAAGTACGCGTTTTAGCATTAGAAAAAATGGAGAAGAACTAATGTCACAAGGTGCATTATTAATTGATGGTGCTTGGATCCAAGGACAAGGAACCGCATTCAGTAAAACCAACCCTGTTAACAATCAGCAAATTTGGGCAGGTCATGAAGCCAGCCAAGCTGATGTTGAGCAGGCATGTCTTGCTGCTCGTCAGGCATTTCCTGCTTGGGTACGTATGCCGTTAGAAGATCGTATCGCAATTATTGAACGTTTTGCGAGTCTACTTGAGCAGAATAAAAATGAATTGGCTCAAGTGATTAGTCAAGAAACCAGTAAACCACTTTGGGAAACATTGACCGAAGTGCAATCGATGGTTGGCAAAGTCGCGATTTCAATTCGTGCTTATGATCAACGTACGGGTTTCAGTGAAACTAGAATGCCAGATGGTATTGCTTCACTACGTCATCGTCCACATGGTGTTTTGGCTGTATTTGGTCCATATAACTTTCCAGGTCATTTGCCAAATGGTCATATTGTTCCTGCATTGATTGCAGGCAATACCGTAGTGTTTAAACCAAGTGAACTTACCCCTTGGACTGCGGAAGAAACGGCAAAGCTATGGCAGCAAGCAGGTTTGCCGAATGGCGTATTGAATATCGTACAAGGTGGGCGTAGTACAGGTGAGGCACTTGCTGCGGCTGAACAAATTGATGGTTTGTTGTTCACAGGTAGTGCGAATACAGGTTATCACTTGCATAAGCAAATGGCAGGCGCGCCTGAAAAAATCCTTGCTTTGGAAATGGGTGGCAATAATGCCCTCATCATTGATGAAGCAACTGATATTGATGCGGTCGTGAATTTAGCGATTCAATCGGCTTTTGTTTCGGCAGGACAACGTTGTACTTGTGCACGTCGAATCATTGTCAAGCAGGGTGTAAATGGTGATGCCTTCATTCAACGTTTTGTGGAAGTCGCGAAGAATCTAGTTGTTGGTGAGTGGAATGCTGAACCTCAACCATTTATGGGTGGTGTGATTTCTTCTCGTGCGGCTGAACAAATGTTAGTAGCACAAACTAAACTGATCGGTTTAGGCGCAAAACCATTATTAGAAATGACACGTCCACAAGCAGACAGTTCATTGTTGACCGCAGGTATTTTAGATTTAACACAGGTCGATGGTATTCCTGATGATGAATACTTCGGTCCATTGACGACGATTTATCGCTACAACACTTTTGATGAAGCATTAAGCATCGCCAATAACACTCGATTTGGTTTGGCAGTTGGTTTGGTTTCACCTGACCGAGATTTATTTGATCTTGTGTTGATTGAAGCACGTGCGGGTATTGTGAATTGGAATAAACCATTGACTGGTGCTTCAAGTGCAGCACCGTTTGGTGGAGTAGGTGCTTCTGGTAATCACCGAGCGAGTGCCTTTTATGCAGCAGATTATAGTGCTTGGCCAATGGCATCATTGGAAAGTGATAACGTGACGCTTCCTGCAAAATTATCACCGGGCATTGTGCTCTAAGACGGATCGCATCGGGACACATGGAGAATAAAATGTCTGGTTATGAAATCAATTTTGATGGTTTAGTTGGTCCTACGCATCATTATGCGGGCTTATCATTTGGTAATGTGGCTTCAACTAAAAACCGTAATAATGCATCAAATCCTAAGCTTGCGGCAAAACAAGGCTTGAAGAAAATGAAAGCCCTTGCAGACTTAGGACTCAAACAAGGCGTGTTTGCACCACAAGAGCGTCCGCATGTACCAACATTGCGTCGTTTAGGCTTTACGGGTAGTGATATTAATGTAATTGCTCAAGCCATGCGTACGGCACCTGCGTTGTTATCATCATTGAGTTCAGCATCATCGATGTGGACCGCGAACTCGTGTACGGTATCACCATCGGCTGACAGTGCTGACGAGCGGATGCATTTTACTGCTGCAAACCTAAATAATAAGTTCCATCGATCAATTGAGCATCATACAACGACTCGTATTCTTCAAGCGATGTTCAAGAATGATGTATATTTCGCGCATCACGAAGCATTGCCAGAAGCTGCTTTATTTGGCGATGAAGGTGCAGCCAATCATAATCGTCTAGGCGGGGCTTATGATCAGGCTGGCGTGCAAGTTTTTGTTTACGGTCAACAACAACTTGGTGGTACGGTTGTACCGCAAAAATTCCCTGCACGTCAAACACGTGAGGCGAGTGAAGCGATTGCACGTTTACATCGTTTAGACGCAAAGCGTACAGTATTTATTCAGCAAAATCCTGACGCGATTGATCAAGGTGTATTTCATAATGATGTGATCGCCGTGAGTAACCAACAGGTATTGTTCCATCACCAACATGCATTTTTAAATCAATCTGCAGCCTTAGATGAAATTCGTCACAAGATGGCTGAAATTGAGCAAGATTTTATCTCGATAGAAGTCCCTGAAAGTCGAGTGAAGGTTGAAGATGCAGTTTCAACTTATTTATTCAACAGTCAAATTTTAACCCGTGCTGATGGTGGCATGAGCATTGTTGTACCAGAAGAATCTCGTCAAAACTCAGCCGTTTGGAGTTACTTGAATGACATGATTCAAATGGGAACACCAATTGACGACATTAAAGTATTTGATCTGCGTGAAAGTATGCGGAATGGCGGCGGACCTGCGTGTTTAAGACTACGTGTTGCTGTAAATGAAGCTGAGCTAAATGCAGTCAATCCAAACTTGTTTATGAATGATGCTTTGTTCAAAACACTGAATCAGTGGGTGGATCAGCATTACCGTGATGAGTTAACGCAGGATGATTTGGCTGATCCAAGTCTATTGATTGAGAGCCGTACTGCGCTAGATGAACTCACTAAGATTTTAAATTTAGGCTCGGTTTATCACTTCCAAAGATAAAACAGCAGAGAACAGCTTTTAAGGATGAAAGTACATGGTTGATCTACTCGCGTTGACTTTAGCGCAACAGACACCCGAGCAAATGCAGGGTGAAACAGTTGAGTTTACATGGCAATGGCTAGGTGAAGGGTTACTGCAATGTACACCTAAAACAGCGTATAGAAAAACCATGGTGCTTTCTGCTGGAATTCATGGTAATGAAACAGCACCGATTGAATTATTGTCTCACATCATTAATGACCTATTTGCTGAGCATTTAAAATTAGCGGTGCGTGTACTCTTTGTTTTAGGCAATCCTAAGGCAATTCGACAAGGTGTTCGTTATCTTGAAAATGATATGAACCGAATGTTTTGTGGTGCATATCAGCAGTTAGCACAAGATGATGAAACGCATCGAGCAGTACAATTAGAACAGTGTACTTCACGGTTTTTTCAGCAAAGTCAGCCGGAAGCACAGCGCTATCATTATGATCTGCACACTGCAATTCGTGCATCATTACTGCCTGTATTTGCATTATTTCCCTATCAAACACAGCCCTATGATGATTTTCTGATTCAAAGCTTAAATGCTGCGGATCTCGATGCTTTGGTCTATCACAATGCGGTTGGAAAAACCTTTACTCATTTTACTGCTGAACGTTTTCAGGCGGCGAGTAGTACCTTGGAGTTAGGCAAAGCTAAGCCTTTTGGTCAAAATGATTTATCTGAATTTGCGAGTACAGACCAAATGTTGCGTGCGGTTCTTGCAGAACAGATATTGCCTGTTCGAGCAAAGCACGAGATTCGTCAATTTAAGGTCATCGATTCAATATTAAAACAGAGTGATGATTTTCAACTGCAACTCAATGCCGATGCGCCGAATTTCTCTACTTTTCAGAAAGGTGAAGTGATCGCAACTCAGCAAGTGAGCAATTATGTTGCAAATGATCAGCAAGTCTGGATCTTATTCCCGAACCCCAATGTAAAAACAGGGCTTCGGGCAGGATTGATTTTAAAGGAAATTGGGTAGCATACACATACATCGACTTTTAAAAAATGGATGTGACACGGAATAGGCGTAAATGGAGTTCGAATATGGATGTTCAGTAAAAATAAACATGGGAAAGAAATATCTATTGGATATTCATTTTTATGAAAGTGGAAAGCAAGGACAGGTTGTCATAAAAAGATAGTTGGAGTGATCGTGTATGAGTAACAATATAGAAGTGGGTAAGCCCCTAAAACGTGCCATGACGAAACGTCATTTGGTGATGATTTCATTGGGTGGTGCAATTGGAACGGGCTTATTTTTAGGCTCAGGTGATGTGATTTCACAGGCAGGTCCCGTTGGTGCGATTCTCTCTTACCTGCTCGGTGGTATCATTGCATACATGGTCATGCTGTGTTTAGGTGAGTTGGCAGTACAGATGCCAGTTTCGGGTTCATTTGGTGAATATGCCAGAACTTATATTGGGCCAGGCACGGGCTATATGATCACATGGTTGTATTGGTTGACGTGGACTGCAACATTAGGAACAGAATTTACTGCCGCAGCATTACTCATGCAAGAGTGGTTTCCTGCTATTTCCATGTGGACATGGACCTTATTATTTGCAGCACTGGTCTTTACGCTGAATGTGAGTTCCACTCGGTTATTTGCTGAGTCGGAATTTTGGCTATCTTTGGTTAAAGTTCTCACCATTATCTGTTTTATTGCATTGGGCCTAGCCGCTATTTTTGGCTTGATCTCCTATCATGGTCATGAGTCAGCACCGCTGTTTAGTAAATTGACCGAGCATGGTTGGTTCCCAAATGGTATTTACCCAATTTTTGCCACAATGCTGATCGTTAATTTTGCATTCTCTGGTACAGAACTGATTGGGGTTGCCGCAGGGGAAGCTGAAGAACCTGCGAAAACGGTACCGAAAGCAATTAATGCTGCAATTTGGCGTTTATTGATTTTCTTTGTTGGTACGATTGTGGTGATTTGTGCATTACTGCCTTATGAAATGGCAGGACTCAATGCAGAAGGCGTAAGTAATAGTCCATTTGTAACGGTATTTAATTACATCGGCATTCCATATGCAGAAGATATTATTCGTTTTGTGATTATTACTGCACTTTTATCGGCTGCTAACTCAGGCTTATTTGCTGCTTCTCGAATGATGTGGTCATTGTCAGCTCAGAATCAACTTCCTAAAGTGTTTGCTAAATTGACACGTTCAGGTACGCCAATTATTGCCATTATTGTCACCATGTTTGGTGCAATTCCTGGTTTATTATCTGAACAATTTGCGCCTGAAACCATTTTTAAAAATTTACTGGGTGTTGCTGCTTTTACTATGGTCGTGGTTTGGATCTCAATTTGTGTGAGCCAATTTAACTTCCGTAGACAATGGATTAAGTCTGGTAAAACCGTAAAAGACCTTCAATTTGCTGCACCGTTGTTTCCGTTGACACCAATTTTAGGCGGGGCCTTCTGTGTCATTACTTGTATTAGTATGGTGGCAGATCCGTCAATGCAAGTTGGTTTTGTCTGCTGTGTTCTATTTATCATCGCCTGCTATGCAAGCTACTATATGTTTTATAAAAACAAAGCTTAACTGTATAAGCTAATCTTTCATAAAAGACGAATCCTTACTCAGAATCTTTGAGTTGAGATTCGTCTTTTTTACTTTAGGAAATGACCATTTAGCTGTTTATAAAATGTAAAAAACTTCAAATAGAGATGACAAAAAAGAGCAAGTGCCGTAGTACTTGCTCTTTTCATTTGATTTAGGATATTTACTTATAGGTAAATATCGCTAGTCATGTTTTAGAAGAATCCAGCAGGTTTAGTTGAATAACTCACCAATAAATTCTTGGTTTGTTGATAGTGATCTAACATCATTCTGTGGTTTTCACGACCCACGCCTGATTTTTTATAACCACCAAATGCAGCATGGGCAGGATAGATGTGATAACAGTTTGTCCAAACACGGCCTGCTTCAACTGCTCGACCAGCGCGGTATGAAGTATGTGCAGAACGAGCCCAAACCCCAGCACCTAAACCATAGATGGTGTCATTTGCGATTTTGATGGCTTCATCAAAATCTTTGAACGTTGTTACAGATAGAACTGGTCCAAAAATTTCTTCTTGGAAGATCTGCATCTCGTTGTGTCCTTTGAAGACAGTTGGTTCGATATAGAAACCTTCACCCACTTCTTGTCTAGCACCACCACCCGTAAGAAGTTCAGCGCCTTCTTCTCGACCCATGTTAATACAACGTAGGATTTTTTCCTGTTGTTCTTGTGAAGCTTGTGCACCAACCATTGTTTCAGTATCAAGTGGATGTCCAACTTTGATACGTTTCACACGCTCAATGGCTTTTTCTAAGAACTTATCCGCAATACTTTCTTGAACTAATGCGCGAGATGGACAAGTACAAATCTCGCCTTGATTGAGTGCGAACATTGCAAAGCCTTCAAGTGCTTTATCAAGAAAATCATCTTCTTGATCCATAACATCTTCAAAGAAGATATTTGGAGATTTTCCACCAAGTTCTAAAGTGACTGGAATAATATTCTCAGTTGCATATTGCATGATCAACTGTCCAACTTGGGTTGAACCTGTAAATGCAATTTTGGCAATACGAGGATTAGTGGCAAGTGGACGGCCTACTTCGACACCATAGCCATTCACAACGTTTAATACACCAGCAGGTAGAATATCTTGGATTAATTCTAAAACAAGTAGAATACTTACAGGTGTTTGTTCTGCTGGTTTTAATACGACACAGTTACCTGCTGCTAGTGCAGGAGCAAGTTTCCATGCAGCCATGAGAATTGGGAAGTTCCATGGAATAATTTGTCCAACGACACCTAAAGGTTCGTGGAAATGGTAAGCAATTGTATCTTCATCGATTTCTGAAATGCCACCTTCTTGTGCACGGATACAACCAGCAAAATAGCGGAAGTGGTCAATTGCCAATGGAATATCGGCAGCAAGTGTTTCTCGAACAGGCTTACCATTATCCCAAGTTTCTGCAACGGCAAGATATTCTAGATTTTGTTCTAGTCTATCAGCGATTTTAAGTAAAATATTTGAACGTACTGTCGGAGAGCTTTTATTCCACTCAGCTTTGGCTTTGTGTGCTGCATCTAATGCGAGTTCGATATCTTCAGCTGACGAACGCGGTACTTTTGTAAATACTTTGCCATCGACAGGAGAGATATTATCGAAGTATTCTCCTTTAATAGGTGCTACCCATTGACCGCCAATAAAGTTCTCGTATTGAGCTTTGAATTGAACCTTTGAATCAGGTTGATTAGGATCGACATAACGCATATATATATTCCTTTGCTTATAATTGATCTGTTAAGCATCTACAGCTTTGGTATAAGGTACTTTTGTACGCTATTTGATTAGGATATAACTGGGAAGGTTGGAGAAAGGTTGGAAATCGTGGTCATTAGTAAGGGATACACAAATGTTTACAAAACGAGACCTATTACAACAACGAACATCAATTGATCAACTTAAGCGACACAATAGTTTGTCGCCGCAAAGTGCTGAAATGTTAGGACAAAGTATTGCCAGTTCTTGGCAACGCTCAGCATCTTGTGCTATTCCAAAAGAGCGCTTGGCTGCACCTTTATTGGCACAACATAAGAAAGTAAAAACGACTTTAGATTTAGCATTAGAGGCTTGTTCAAATGATCTCAGTCATATTGCGGCACAATCATCTATGGTGATTGCGGTTGGCGATGTGGGGAGTACAATTATTTGGACTGCTTCCAGTACGCAGATGCAAAGCGCCGCTGAAAAGGTACATTTTATTGCAGGCGGTCAATGGGCAGAAGAAGAGGTTGGGACGAATGCCTTAGCGCTGTCTTTAAAGACTCAACAATCTAGTTGCGTGTTTTCAAATGAGCATTATATGGAATCAGTGCATGACTGGGTTTGTTATGCAGCGCCAGTGATTGATCCCTACTCCAAACAAGTGTTAGGTGTCGTGGATTTATCCACAACTTGGAAAAATCACAATACGCTCGGTGTATTGGCTGCTGAGCGTTGTGCATCTATTATTCAAACCGCTCTGATTGAACAGCAACGTCAGCGTTTATATATCCGCGCTTTTACTTCACCGCAAGTGATGTTTAATAATAAATCTTTGGTTTTAACGCCGCGTCAAATTGAAATTTTGGCAATTTTAGCGCTCTGTCCGAATGGTTTAAATTTAGAAAATTTACATCAAGCGCTTTATGGTGAGCGTAAAGTCAGTGTTGGAACGTTAAAGGCTGAGATGTCACAGTTACGTGATATTTTGGGCGGAATGCTAGGCTCAAGACCTTATCGCTTACTTGCAAATGTAGAAGCTGATTTTTTATATGTGGAACAGGCACTTGATTCGGGTTATATCGCCTCAGCATTACAATTGTATAAGGGTATCTTCTTATCAAAAACAGAAAGTCCTTTCCTATGCGCATGGCGAGATTGTCTTGAATCACGTCTCAGCGATATGATTTTTAAAACCAAAGAAATTGATGTATTACTGAAACATGTAGCTCATTTTCCTGAAGCAATTGATGCCGTTGAAAGATTAATTGAATTGTTACCTTTAGATCATCCTGCTCATCAATCGCTGAGCAAATTCAGAGATATGTCATAACTATAGCGGATCTAAAAAATAAAATTTTGTTTTATTATTCAATAACAAAGGATGATATCTTTTGGGATGTCATTTAGCTGGCATTAGAGAAATTTGTCTAAAGGCATATCATCTAATCAAATTGAAAAACAATATGATTAGCTTAATTTAGTTCATAACCTTTAAACAATATAGCAGCGTTTGACCTTATCAAAGACACGGTTAATTTAGAAAAAAATGATTCACAAGATCGCTGAAATTTGATTCGATTATGGATGTTGAGAAGCTGAATGAAATAAAAAAAGGGAATACCTTTTGAGGGGTATTCCTAAAATTAAGTAAGCTAACGGTCGGAGAGATTCAGCTTACTTCTCGGGAAAAGCGTGGATTACAATGCTGCTTTAAAAATCTCAACAACTTGGGCATGCGTTGCTTTGCGAGGGTTAGTCAGCATACAGGCATCTTTTTGAGCATTTTCAGCCATGATTGCAAGATCTTCAGTTTTCACACCAAGTTCATTCAAACCAGATGGGATACCGATTGAAGATGATAATTCCCGAATGGCGTCAATGGCTGCAAAAGCCG
>JACCEA012396988.1_pt1 | contig 22190 bp, 12 predicted proteins | sample 7449851 | NCBI WGS metagenome assembly JACCEA01 (sample SAMN15323453, study PRJNA562643) | freshwater metagenome | isolation source: river surface water | place: USA:Blue River Watershed | collected 2017-08-18 | reverse complement strand
GGTGCCTTCGTCTTCGCCAGCTTCAACAACAACCACAAGTACAGCCAAGAGATGGTGGCATGTTGGATGCGCGTGCTGCACCAGGTGCCCGGCTCGGTGCTGTGGCTGCTGGCCGACAACCGCTGGGCCGAGGCCAACTTGCGCGCCGCGGCGCAAGCGCAGGGTGTGGCGCCCGAGCGTCTGATCTTTGCGCCGCGCGTGCTGCCGCCCGATTACCTGGCCCGCTTTGCCTTGGCCGATTTGGTGCTGGACACCTTCCCGTACAACGCCGGCACCACAGCCAGCGACTGCCTGTGGGCCGGCGCGCCCATCCTGACCCTGAGCGGGCAGAGCTACATCAGCCGCATGTGCGGCAGCTTGCTGACCCACGTGGGCTTGCCCGACTTGATCACGCACAGCCTGGCCGAGTACGAGCGTCTGGCGGTGCAGATCGGCCGCAACCCGGCGCGGGCGGCTTCGTACAAGCGCTACTTGGCGGAGTACGGCCGCAAGAGCAATTTGTTCAACGTGCCCGCCATCGTTCGCGAGATCGAGCGCGTGTTCGAACGCCTGGCCACGCAGGCCCGGGCGGGCTTGCCGCTGAACCCCGAGGCCTGACCCCAAGACCATGGCCACCCGCCCCGACTTCTTCGACGAACCGGCCGCCCCGCGCGGCCGTTCGCCGTTGCAGGTGGCGGCGGTGAACGACGGCACGGGCAGTCCGCCCCCCAGTGCCGCGCCACGGCCCAGCAGCAGCACCGACCCGCTGCTGCAGTGCATCGCCTGGCTCACGGCCCACCACGGCCGCGCGCGCAGCCCCGAAAGCCTGCGCGCCGGCCAGCCGGTGGAAGGCCGGCTGATGCCCGACCAGGCCCTGCGCCTGCTGCGCGAGGCCGGCTACAACGCCGGTTTGCTGCCCAAGCGCATCGCCGACATCAACCCGCTGCTGCTGCCGGCCATCTTGCTGCTGGGCGAGGGCGACGCCTGCGTGCTGGTGTCCCGCGAGGCCGAAGGCGATCGCTTCCAGGTCGTGTTCCCCGACGCCGAGCCGGGCCAGATGGGCCAGCCCGCTGCTGCCACCGCGGCCGAGTTGGAGCAGGCCTACAGCGGCTTCGTGCTGGTGGCCACGCCGAAGGAAGAAAGCGCCAGCACCCGCGCACAAGCCGCCAGCGGCGGCGACCCGTCCAAGCATTGGCTGTGGGGCACGCTGCGCCGCTTTATTCCGTACTACCGGGCCTCGATGTTGGCCGCGCTGCTGTCCAACGTGCTGCTGCTGGTGACCGGCCTGGTCACCTCGGTGATTTTTGACAAGGTCATTCCCCACAACGCCACCACCACGCTGTGGACCTTGGCCGTGGGCGCGGCCATTGCCCTGACCTTCGACCTGTTCGCGCGCCAATTGCGCAGCCATTTGCTGGACTTGGCGGGCCGCAAGGCCGATTTGCTCATCGGCTCCGAGCTGTTCCGGCGCACCCTGGGCGTGCGCATGGAGCACCGCCCCGAAAGCGCGGGCTCTTACGCGCACTACCTGGCGCAGGTGGAGGTGGTGCGCGACTTCTGTGCCTCGGCCTCGCTGTCGGTGCTGACCGACTTGCCGTTCGTGATCATGTTCATCGTGATGACCTTCGTCATCGCCGGGCCGCTGGGCTGGGTGCTGACCCTGGCCGTGCCGATCATCTTGGGCCTGACCCTCTTCCTGCAGATGCGGGTGCGGCGCAACGTGAACACCCACCTGACCGAACAGGCCGACTTGCAGGGCACCCTGGTCGAGGCCGTCGAAGGCCTGGAAGACCTGAAAACCGTGGGCGCGCAAGGCCGCTTCATCCGCCGGTACGAGATGAGCACCGCCATCGCGGCCGAGAACAGCCTGCGCATGCGCGCCGTCTCGGCCCTGGCCAACAACCTGTCCATGACGATGCAGCAGGGCCTGACCATCGTGATGCTGGTTTGGGGCGTTTACCTCATCAAGGACGGGCAACTCAGCAACGGGGCCTTGGTCGGCGCTGTCATGTTCGCGGGCCGGGCGCTGTCCCCCTTGTCCAGCCTGGTGGGCTTGGCCACGCGCTACCAAGGCGCACGGGCGGCCATGCTGAGCATCGACCGCCTGATGCAGCGGCCGCAAGAGCGCGACCCTGCCAAAGCCTACGTGTCCATCCAGCAGGCCCAAGGCCGCTTGAGCCTGAACGAGGTGGGGTTCAGCTACCCCTTGCCCCCCGGCGTTCAGGGCAATCCGCCCAAGGTGCTCAAAGGCGTGAACCTGCGCATCGAGCCCGGCGAGCGCGTGGCCGTGCTGGGGCGCATCGGCTCGGGCAAAAGCACCGTGCTGCGCTTGCTGGCCGGCCTGTACCAGCCCAGCGAGGGCCAGGTGGACCTGGACGGCATCGACCTGCGCCAGGTGGACCCGGCCGAGTTCCGCGCCCGCATGGGCTTCGTGGGGCAAGAGCCGCGCTTGTTCAACGGCACGCTGCGCGACAACGTCACCATGGGCCGCGGCGACATCGATGCCGCCCGCTTGGTGGAGGTGGCCCGCCTGACCGGGCTGGACCGCTTGGTCAGCAGCCACCCCCAGGGCTGGGACCTGCACGTGGGCGAAATGGGCGGCTTGCTCAGCGGCGGCCAGCGCCAACTGGTGGCCTTGGCCCGCGCGCTGGTGCACCAGCCGCAGGTGCTGCTGATGGACGAACCCACCAGCAGCATGGACGCGCAAAGCGAGTTGGTCTTCTTGCGCCAACTGCGCGAGGCCTTGCACCAAAACGGCGGCTGCACCTTGGTCGTCGTCACCCACCGGCCGGCGGTGCTGGAGCTGGTGGGCCGCATCGTGGTGGTGGACAACGGCAAGATCGTGATGGACGGCGCGCGCGATGCCGTCTTGGCCGCCCTCAGCGGCGCCCGACCGAACCAAACCAGCCCGGGCGACACGGCCGACGCGGCGAAGGTGCGCATGCACCCGGCTTCGCAGCCCGTGCAACGCTCGCCCTCGGTGTGAGCCCGTTGGTGGAGCCCCAGCGCCGCGATGAGTGACGAGCGTCAGTACCTCAGCAGCTTGCAGGCGGCGCAGCTGCCCGAGACCTTGCCCAAGGTCACCTGGGTGCTGTACCTGATCTTGGCCTGTGTCGTCAGCTTCATCGGCTGGGCGGCCTGGGCGCAGGTGGACGAGGTGGCCCGTGCCGAGGGCCGCTTGGTGCCCGACGGCAAAGAGCAAGTCATCGCCAGCCTGGAGCCCGGCCTGCTGGCCGAGCTGCTGGTGCGCGAGGGCCAGCAGGTGGCGGCGGGCCAAGAGCTGGTGCGCTTGGACCCGACCCGCGTGGAGGCGGCCGAGAACGAAGGGGCGCTGCGCCGCTTGGCCCTGACGGCCACCGCCGCCCGGCTCAAGGCCGAGGCCAACGGCACCGCGCTGGTGTTCCCGCCGGAGCTGAAGGACAAAACCCGCCTGCAGCAGGCCGAACGCGAGAGTTACGAGGCCCGCCGCCGCGCCTTGGACGACGGCATGGCGGGCTTGAGCCGGTCCATCGGCCTGGTCGAACGCGAATTGAGCATGGCGCGCCAGATGGCCCAACAGGGGTTGATGAGCAATGTGGAGGTGATGCGCCTGACCCGCCAGGCCAGCGAGCTGCAAACCGCGCGCAGCCAGCAGCTCAGCCGCTTCCGGCAAGACGCTGCGGGCGAGCTGGTGAAGGTGCAGAACGAGCTGGCCGTCATCGAAGAGCAAATGGTGGTGCGGCAAGACCAACTCAAGCGCACCACGCTCACCAGCCCGGTGGCGGGCGTGGTCAAGAGCATCAAGGCCAACACCGTGGGCGGGGTCATCACGTCGGGCGCGCCCATCCTGGAAATCGCCCCCATCGGCGGTCGCGTGATCGTGGAGGCGCGCGTGAAGCCGCGCGATGTCGGCTTCGTCGGCATCGGCCAAGCGGCCGAGGTCAAGCTCTCGGGCTACGACTACAACCTCTACGGCGGCCTGCACGGCAAGGTCAGCTTCATCAGCCCCGACGCCTTGGGCGACCCCGACAAGAACCCCGAGGCCAGCTACTACCGCGTGCTGGTGGTGGCCGATGGCAACACCCTCAAGCCCGTGCGCGGCGAGCCCGCGCCCCTGATCCCCGGCATGGCGGCCACCGTCGAGATCAAGACGGGCCAGCGCTCGGTGCTGGGCGTGCTGCTGCGGCCCATGCTCAAGAGCCGCGAGGCCTTGCGCGAGAGATAGGCGGCCGGTTCGCGCCTTTTCCAGCCGCTGGGCTGGGTGGGAACGTGGTGCAGTAACGCTTGTCGTGAACCGCCTTCGGAACCCAGCCATGCGCCCCTTGTTGTTGTTGATCAGCCTGATGCTGGCCGTGGCGCCTGCGCAGGCCCAACGCACCGCCAAGAAGAAGCCCAAGGCGCCCCCCAAGGTGGTGAACGTGGCGCCCACGCCGCAAAGCGGCGTGCGCTGCGGCGCCGAGGACGACAGCCCCCGCTTGCCCGCACCGGCCGCATCGGCCGGCGCCGACCCCGCGCTGCTGGCACTGGCCCAAGGCGACCCGCGCACCTACTTGCTGACGGTGGCCGACGCCGCCGTGCAGCGCAGCCGCAGCGTCAACGTGGCGCAGTTGTTGGAGGCCGCCGCGCGCGACGACGTGCGCGACGCCCAAGCGGCCGGCTTGCCACAAATGCAGCTGAACTTCACCGGCGGCTACGGCGGCAGCCAGCTGAATGGGGTGAGCCTGTCCAGCGGCATCGAGGCGCGTGCCGCTCTGCAAGTGGGCGGGCCGCTGTGGGACTGGGGCCGCCAAAAGCAGCTGGTGGAGTGGCGCCGCCAGCTCAGCGAAGCCGCCGCGGCCGGCCGCGCCAACGCCGCCGAACAAGTGGCGCTGCAAGCGGTGAGCCTGAGCTTGGACCGCAGCCGCTACCACCTGCAAGCCCAGGTGTACGGCCAGTACGTGCGCAAGATGGCTTGCTTGGTGGAAGCCTTGCAGTCCATCACCCAGCTGGACCCCGGCCGCTCCAGCGAGCTGGTGCAGGCGCAGAAGAACCAGCAGCAGGCCGATTTGGCCCTGGCCACCACGCAGGACCTGCTCAAGAGCAACGAAACCCGGCTGCGCCGCCTGGTGGGCGACCCGCTGCCGCCCGTGGCCAGCCTGTCGGCGGTGCTGGCCCAGCTGCCCGATTTGAGCCTTCTGCAGAAGGACTTGCTCGCCGCCCCCGACGTGAACGCCGCCACCGCGCAAGCCCTGGCCGCCCAGCGCCTGGCCGAGGCCACCGCCGCTGGGCAAAAGCCGCAGGTCAGTTGGCTGGGCAGCGCCAACGCGGCCGCCGGCAACGGCCGCCGCATCGATTACCTGGGTGGCGTGCAAGTCACCGTGCCGCTGTGGCGGGCCACCGACGAGCCCCAGCTCAGCGCCGCGCGCCGCCGTGCCGAGGCCGCCAACGCGCAGCGCGACGAAGCCTTGGACGCCAAAACCTGGCGCTTGACCGAGATCCACGACGCCGCCGGCAACAGCCTGGACCGCGCCCGCCGCATCGCTGAGCTGCTCCGTTCCAGCCAGCAGGTGCGCGCCGCCACGCTCCAGCAGTGGCAGCAGCTGGGCCGCCGCTCCTTGTTCGACGTGATGGGCGCCGAGGCCGACTACTACAGCCTGCGCGTGGCGCAGATCAATGCGCTGTACGACGCCCAGCAGGCCGTGGCCGTCATGGGCTCGATGGGGCGCGGCGTGACGGCTTTGCTTCGCTGAGCGGCGCGGGCACCGGGCGCATCCAACCGTCCAGGGGCAGGGTGCCGTAGGCCTCCTGGGTCAAGGCCCAGACGCGGCCGCTTTGTTGGGCGTCCACGAACAGCGCCGCCAGCCGTCGGCGGTCGTCGGCACCCAAGGCCTGGCGGGACAGGTACACGCCCGAGTCGCTCCAGTCCAGGTCTTGCAGCGCATCGATGCGCAACTCGGGCAGCAGCGGCCGCAAGCGCTCGTCGCTTTGCAGGGCGCCCCACAAGATCGTGGGCGTCATCACCGTCAAGTCGGCCATGCCGGCTTGCAGCACGCGCGCCACGGCGCTGGCGTCCACCTCTTCCACCAACCGGCCCGCTACGCGCAGCTGGGCCAGGGCAGCGCGGTAGGTCTCCCCAAAGTCAAAACCGCGCACCACGGCCACCCGCAACTCGTGCCGCGCCAGCACCTGGCCCAGGTCGGCCACGAACACCCGGCGGCCGCGCAGGCTGATGACCGCTGGCCGGGCTTGGGTCAGGGGCACGAAGACGCCCCAAGCGTCGCGCTTGCTGCTGCGGCTGGCCGGCAGCAAGAGGTCGGCATGGCCGTTCTCCATCAGCATCTCTTGTCGCGCACGCGGCACCGGCGTGAAGCGAATCTCGCAGCCGTGCTTGGCCGCCAGTTCGCGCACCACGGCCGGGTAAATGCCGGCCACTTGGCCGCTACTCACCGTCACGCCCAGCCCGATGGGCGCCACCGGCGCCTCGATGGGGCGGCTGCACTGCGCCCAGGACAGGCTGCTGGCGGCCATCCAAGCCATAGCCAGGGCCAGGCCCGTGCCGCGGGCGGAGGGATGTGCCGGGGTTTGGGGCATGCGCGGTCGGTGGGACGTCAGGCCGTCAATGCTGCGTGCAAGCGCGCGGCGCGCCAAGGGGGCCATCCCCAAGGGCGGCCGAAGCGTCGCTTATTTCGCGTTTGGCACGGGGGCGAGCGGCTATGGTTCGGGCTTCGACTCACCCAGCGTGTTCGGCATGAAGCAAACCCCAGCGCACGACAACGTCAACCTGGACCTGATGGCTCAGATCCCGCCGGGCACGCGCCGCATCGTGGAGGTGGGCTGCGCCAACGGCGCCATGGCCCGGGCCTGGCGCAGTGCGCACCCCGCGTGCGAGTACGTGGGCATCGACATCGACCCCGACTACGCGGCCCGCGCGGCCACCCATTGCACCCGCGCCTTCGCGGCCGACGTGGAGCAACTGGACGACGACCGATTTGGCGAGCTGTTTCCCAGCGACTGCTGGATCTTTGGCGACTGCCTAGAGCACCTGCGCGACCCCTGGCGCGTGCTCGGTCGCATCCGCGAGCGCATCGATCCCGACGGCTGCCTGGTCACCTGCATCCCCAATGCGCAGCACTGGAGCGTGCAGTGGCGCTTGCTCAGCGGCCAATTCCGCTACGAAGACCAGGGCTTGATGGACCGCACGCACATTCGCTGGTTCACCCGCCAAACCATGTTGGAAATGTTTGCCAGCACCGGCTGGCAGGTGGAGGCCGGCGTGTCTCGCCAAGTGCAGGCCCCTCAGCAGGCCCAGGCCCTGGCAGCGGTGGGCGCTTTCGCGCAGGCCTTTGGGCTGGATGTGGCGCAAGCGCAGCAAGACGCCACGCCCATCCAGTACGTGTTCCGCCTGCGCCCAGCTTGACCATGGGCTTGGTATTGGTCAGCGCCACGCGCGCCTCCGCAGCTGACTTCGGCACCCAAACCCTGCTGGGCCGCAGCCTGCAGCGCTTGCGCTTTGACCCGCGACTGCGAGCGGTGGTGGCCTTCGACAATCGCGCCGGCCTGCCTGCGGTCTACAACGCTGGCCTGGCGCAGTGCGCAAACGACGACCTCGTGGTCTTCGTGCACGACGACGTGGGCTTTGACGACTACCACGTGGTCGACCGGCTGAACGAGGCGCTTCAGCGCTTTGATGTGGTCGGGATTGCCGGCAATCGTCGCCGCAGCCCGCTGCAGCCCGGCTGGGGCTTTGTGGACGACCGGGGCACTTGGGACGACATCGCTTTCTTGAGCGGCACCGTCGCGCACGGGGCCGATGGCCACGTCACCCGCTTCGGCCCGGCGCCGGCCGAGTGCGAGTTGCTGGACGGGCTGCTGTTGGCGGCGCGCGTGGAACGGCTGCGGGCGACCGGCGTGGCCTTCGATCCGCGCTTTCAGTTCCACCTGTACGACTTGGACTTTTGCCGCAGCGCCCGTGCGGCTGGATTGCGCCTGGGCACCTGGCCCTTGGCCGTGACCCACGCCAGCGCGGGCAATTTCTCGACCGCTTGGCGGGCCGAATTGCCCAAATACTTTCAGAAGTGGGGCGAGGCGTGAACGGCGCTGCCCTCCTGCACAGGGCCGCCGCTCGGCCGCATTCAGTAGAACTTCAACCTTGAGGGTGTAACGATGACCGAGACCGCAACGCCGAACGCCAGCGCGCCAACCCAAGAGGGTTACCACTTCACAAACACCTGGTTTGAGTTGGTCAAGCCGGTCTGGGAGAGCCTGATCCCCAAAGTGGCGCCATCCAAGATCTTGGAAGTTGGCTCCTACGAGGGCGCCAGTGCCTGCTACCTGATCGAGACCTTGGCCCAGCACAAGCCCATCGAACTGCACTGCGTGGACACCTGGGAAGGAGGCGTCGAGCACAAGGCCATCCAAACCGACATGTCGACCGTGGAAGGGCGCTTTCAGGCCAACACGCGGCGCGCGATGGACAAGGTCCGCAACCCCGTCGACTTGGTGATCCACAAGGGCTACAGCGACGCCCAGTTGGCGAAGTTGCTCGCCAGTGGCAAGCAGGGCTACTTCGACTACGTCTACATCGACGGCTCCCACCAGGCCCCCGATGTCTTGTGCGATGCCGTGTTGGGCTTCCGACTGCTCAAAGTGGGCGGCATCTTGGCGTTCGACGACTACATCTGGGCCGAGAACCTGCCCTACGGCGTGGATCCCGTGCGTTGCCCCAAGATGGCCGTCGATGCGTTCACGAACATCTACTGCCGCAAGGTTCGGCTGTTGCAGGCGCCGCTCTATCAGGTCTACATGCAAAAGGTGGCCGATTGATCCACCGCGGTTGCATGCGGATGACATCAGAGGCCCAAGGGGAGGGGTATGACTGCTGACAACCGTGCCCGCGTGGCGGCCGTGGCGATGGTCAGGAACGAGTGCGACATCATCGAATCGTTCTTGCGCATCAATGCCCGCGAGGTCGACGACATCTACGTGGTGAACCACGCCAGCACCGACCCGACGGGCCAGATCATCGATGCGGTGGCGGCGCAGTTGGGGCACATCCACCACCTGAAGGTGGAGGGCTTGGCCTTTCAGCAAGCCGACATCTTGGGTCAACTGATCCGCCAGGTGGCCTCGCTGGAGCGCTTCGAGTACTTCGTGCTGCTGGATGCCGACGAGTTCATCGCCCCCCACCCGCAAGGCCGGTTGGGCGATGTGTTGGCGGCTCGCTTGCGCCCTGACCAATGCGGTTTGGCGCCTTGGAAGACCTACGTGCCCGTGACCACGGCCTACTTTGAAAGCGCCGCGCCGATGCACGAGTGCTTCCGCCCCTTGGTGGCCGAGACCAACCAGTTCTACAAGGTCATCATCGGCAACGAATTCGCCAAGACTTGCGCCATCTCCGAGGGCAACCACATCGCGCAAAGTGCCGCCCACCCAGGACCACCGCAAATGTTGGACGTCACCATCCAGCACGCGCCGGTGCGCAGCGCGCCCCAGATCACCCGCAAGGCCTTGATCGGCAGCCATACCCTGGCCATGAAGGCCAACCGCAAACCGCGTGAGGGCCTGCACTGGGACCTGATCTTGAACACCCTGCGCGAGCGGAACTTCAAGCTCACCGGCGCCGACTTGGAGGCCCTGGCGGCCAACTACACCAGCGGTGGCGTGGGCGAGCCCCAAGCCTGGGATGAAAGCGGGCCGCGCATCGGCGCGGCCAGCGACCGACTCGCGTTTCCGGATTGGGCCGAAGTGAACGTCGTGGCTTCGCTCGACGCGCTGTTAAGCAAGCTGATCGCCGACGGCGTGCGGCCGGCCTGAGCGGCGAGCAACACCATGACGCCACGCCACGTTCACCTGCTGCACATCGGCTACAGCGAAGCCACGGCCGCAGCCCTGGAGCCAGGCTTTGAGCTGCTGGACAACTTGGCCAACCCGCGGCCCGATTGGTACGAGCTGTGGCCCATCGCCCAGTGGCTGCGGTCGCAAGCGATGGACGAGGCGGCGCTGTACGGCTTCTTCAGCCCCAAGTTCCGCCAGAAGACCGGCTTGGGCGCGGCCGAGGTTCGGGCCTTTATTGCCGCCCAACCCCACGCCGAGGTGTGCTTGTTCTCACCGCAGCCCGACGTGCACATGGCGTTCCGCAGCGTGTTCCACGGTGGCGAGGTGTTCAACCCGGGCTACATGGCCGCCGCGCAGGCGGTGCTGCTGCAGGCTGGCGTGAACGTGGACTTGAGCAAGGTGGTGATGGACAGCCGCGTGGCGGTGTTCTCCAACTACCTGGTGGCCACGCCGCGGTTTTGGCGCCAATGGCTGTCCTGGGTTGAGGTGCTGCTGGCCTTGGGTGAGGGACCTCTGCGCGAGCAGCTGTGCACGGCCACCAGCTACGGCGCTGGCGCGCAGCGCAAAGTGTTCGTGGGCGAGGGTTTTGCGTCCTTGCTGTGCTGGGGCGGCGGCTACCGCGTGGCCTCGATCAGCCCGTTCTCGGTGCCGTGGTTCAGCATGCTGTCGCCGTTTCGTGATCAGCTGATCGCGATGGATGCCCTGAAGCGCGCTTGGCGTGACACCGGGCTGACCGAGTACCTGCAGCAGTTCGACGCGATGAGCGCGAGTGTGCTGTCGCAGGCAACACGGCGACCACGCTGAGGGTCCTGACGGCAATCGACCGCCGCAGGCAAGCTCAAAAGAGTACCCCAACGATGACCGGCGGCCGGGCGTCGTTGGGTCATTCGGATGCCGGGTTCGGTCAGACCTGGAGCGATAGGAGCTTGCCATGAGCCTGCGTCGTGCGCCCAGGTGCGGCCTGCATCAGTCCAAGCGCCATTCGATGGGAAAGGCGTAGCTGCCTGGCCGCAGCGGCGGGTCGGAGACGTGGCCGCTGTGCAGCTCGATGCAACGCCGGATGTGGCGTCTGGCATGGAAGTCCAAGAGCTCACTGCCCGTGGATCGCTGCAGCCCTGCTTGGACGAGTTGTCCGTCAGCCAGCACGGTGAAGGCGGCCAGGGCCGTGCCTTGGATCCCTTGGCGCTTGGCTCGCATGGGGTATTCGGGGGCAATTCGCATGCAGCGTCCAACGGGAGAGTCAGCCATCCGCCGTACCGCCTGGGCATCCGGCCCTTCGGGTGTTGACGATGCCACTGTGGGCGTTGAGGCCGCCGCCATGGGTTGGGCCGGTGCCGGCCCGAGCCAAAGGCCAATGCCGAGCGAGATGAGGAGCTTGCGCATGGCAAATTGTGCTGCTGAGGCGGTGGCGGCGCTATGCAGTTGCCGACAGCTAGCAGGGTTGCACCGTTCGGCGGATGACTCGGCATCCGCGCGTGTAGCGATTGGGCTGCCGTGCCGCTTCCAGTGAATCGCGAGTCCCTTTCCGCGCAGGTCGATCGGGTCTCGACGACTTGGAGGCAACCGCACGGCCGTCAACGGTCGGCGCGCCAATAAAAAGACCCCGCGCACCCGAAGGTGGCGGGGTCGGGGCCAGCCGCATTGGGGCTGGCGTTCGCGCACTCGCTTAGATGATCGGCGGGTTGTAGCGGTCGTCGTCGTCGCCCTTGTAGACCAAGTTCGGCGGGATGCCCACATTCCGCAAGCTGGCCAAGTCGGTCACGCCCCCGTCCGAGCTGCCCATGGCGCCCGTGCTGCCTGGCAAGGGCAGGGCGGTGGGTGCGGCGGCGATGACTTCGTCGGCCGGCGGAGGCGTGGTGTCCTTCGCGAACCACACGTCGGCCAGTTGGTGCGTGCTGCCGTCCTCCTTGGTGAACGACGAGACCAAGCCCACGAAGTTGCCGTTGTTGAGCTCGGTGCCCTTGGAGGCGTTTAGGTCGAAGGAGGTGATACCCAGCTCAACCAAACCTTTCAACTCGCCCGCGTCGGTGATGCCGTCCTTGTCGGCGTCCACCCACACTTGCAGCTTGCTGAAGTTGGCGTCGTTGGCATCGAGCTTGCCGTCCTTGTTGCTGTCTTCAGCCGCCATGGCCGCATAACCGTCGGCAGCGCGGGTGCCATCGGCCAGGCGGGTGCCCGAGCCGAACAGCTCCTTGCCGTCGTTGATCACGCCGTCGTTGTTGCGGTCCATCACCAGGAAGCCGTCGCCGCCGGCCGCCCAGCCCCACTTGGCGGTCTGTCCGTCACCGTTCAGGTCGAACTCGACGCCGTTGGTGGCCGACAAGGTTTGGATGCCATTGCCGTCCAGGTCCAACATGATTGGGGTGGCCAAGAACAGCGCATTGATCTGCGCCGTACTCATCGCCCCGGTCTGGTCGGACGTGAAGGCCAGCACCTGGTCCATGTTCATGCTGCCCAAGTCGGCCGTCTCGAAGCCCTTGACTTGATCGGTCGTGAAGGCTTGGATCTGGTCGGTCGTCAGGCCGTCCACCTGCAGCGTGGTGAAGGCAGCGATGTCGTCGGTGCCCAGTTGGCGCAGGTCGTCCGTCTCGATGGCGCTGATTTGCGCCGACGAGAAGGCGCGCAACTGCGCGGTGCTGAGGATCGCGAAGTCGTCGGTCTCCAGCGCCACCACTTGGGCCGTGCTCATGGCCGCCATCTGGCTGGACGTCAGCGCCGCCACTTGCTCGGTGCTGAGAGCGGTCACCTGGTCAGAGGTCAGGGCCGCGAAGGTGCCGGTGCCCAGGGCGCGCAGCGCCGCGGTGCCCATCGAACTGATGGCATCCGTCGTCAGGCCGACGATCTGGTCGCTGGTGAACGACACCGTCTGGCTGCTGCTCAAGGCGGCCACTTGGTCGCTGGTGAAGGCGGCCAGGTCGGCCGAATCCAGGGCGCGCAGCTGGGTGGTGGTCAGCACCGCCACGTCGTCGGTGGCCATGGCCCCCAATTGCTCGGTGGTGAAGCCGACCATTTGAGCGGAGCTCAACGCGCGGATCTGGGCCGTGGTCAGGGCCACGACTTCGTCCGTTGCCAGTGTGCCGACCTGTGCCGAGGTCATGGCACCGATCTGAACTGTCGTCAGCCTCGAGATCTGGGCCGAGTCGAGAACACCAAACTGGTCGGTGCTGAGCTGGCGCAGGGCGGCCGTTGACAAGCCACCGATGTCCGCACTCTCGATGGCATCGAGTTGGTCGGTCGTGAGGCCCACGGCTTGGGCGCTGGTCAACACCGCGAACTGCTGCGTGCCCATGGCCACGATGCCGTCCGTGCTGATGGCCCCGATCTGCGCCGAGCTGAAGGCCCGGATGCCGTTGCTGCCGATGGCGGCGATGTCGGCACTTTGCAGCGACAGCACCTGGTTGGTCGTCAGGGCGGCCAGTTGGGCCGTGGTCATGGAGGCCCACTGACCGGTGCCCATGGCCACCAGGTCGTCGGTTTCGATGCCGCGGATCTGGCCCGTCGTCAACGACTGCGTTTGCGTGGTGGTCAGGTTCGACCACTGGTCGCTCGTCATGGCGTTGAGCTGGTCCGTGCTCAAGGCGCGGATGGTGCCGGCCACGATCGCGCGCAGGTCGTCCGTGGCGAAGGCGGCCATCTGGTCGGTCGTCAGCCCGGCCACCTGGCTGGTGGTCAAGTTGGCCGCCATGCCCGTGCTCAGCGCCACGATGCCGTCGGTGCTCAGGTCACCGATCTGTGCGGAGCTGAAGGCTCGGATGCCGTTGGGCCCGATGGCGGCCACGTCGGCGGTTTGCAGGCTGTACAGCTGATCGCTGGTCAAGACAGAGAGCTGCTCGGTGCTCAGCGTTGCGAAGTGCTGGGTGCCCAGTGCGTTCAGGTCGTCCGTGCTCAAGCCCACCAGTTGCGCGGTGGTCAGGCCGCGACTTTGGTTGGTGGTCAGTGCGTTGAACTGGTCCGAGCCCATGGCGTCCAGTTGCGCGCTGCTCAGCTTGGCCAGGCTGGCCACGCTCAAGGCACGCAGGTCGTCGGTGGCCAGGGCCACCATCTGGTCGGTCGTCAGGCCGGCCACCTGCACGGTGCTCAGGCTGCCCGCCTGCATCGTGGTCAAGGCCACGATGCCATCGGTGCTGAGGGCCGCGATCTGGGCCGAGCTCAAGGCGCGCAAGCCGTTGGAGCCCAGCGCGCGCAGGTCGTCGGTCTCCAGGCTCAGCAGTTGATCGCTGGTGAAGGCCGCCACCTGGGCAGTGCCGAAGCTGGCGAAGTGCTGCGTGGCGAACGCGTTGAGGTCATCGGTGGCCAGCGCGGCAATCTGGGCCGAGCTCAAGCTGACCGACTGCGTCGTCTGCAATTGCTGGAACTGGCTGCTGGTGAGGCTGCCCAACTGGTCAGAGCTGAGTGCGCGCAGGGTCGCCGTGGCCAGCGCCCGCAGGTCGTCGGATTGCAGGGTGGACAGCTGGTCGGTCGTCAAGCCCGGCGCTTGGGCGCTGCTCACGGCGTTCCACTGCTGGGTCGTCATCGCGATGACGTTGGCGGTGCCAATCGCGCCGAGTTGGTCGCTGCCCAAGGCCCGGATGCCATTAACCCCGATGGCCACCACGTCCTCGCTCTGCAGCTGACCGATTTGGTCGGTGGTCAAGACCGCCAATTGCGTCGTGCGCATGGCCGCAAACTGTGCCGTGGTCAGGGCGTTGAGGTCGTTGGTCTCCAGCGACAGAACTTGCGCCGAGGTCAAGCTCTGAACCTGGGCGTTGGTCAGTTGCGAGAACTGCCCGGTGCCCATGGCGTTGAGCTGGTCCGTCGACAAGGCCTGCAAAGCCTGGGTGCTGACGGCGCGCAGGTCCTCGGTGGCCAGCGCCACCATCTGGTCGGTTGTCAGGCCCTTGACCTGGGCGGTGCTGAGCGAAGCGGCCTGCTGGGTGGTCAAGGCACCGATGTTGTCGGTGCTGAGCGCACCGACTTGGTCGGAACCGAAGCCGGCCAGGGCCGCCGTGCCGAGTGCGCGGAGGTCGTCAGTGACCAAGGCCCCGATTTGGTCCGTGGTCATGTAGCGGGTCTGCGTGGTGGTCAGCGCCGCAGCCTGGGCCGTGGTCAGGGCCACGATGTTGTCGGTGCTGAGCACCGCAAACTGGGCCGAGCTGAGGGCGCGAACACCCGCTGCCCCGATGGCCACCAAGTCCGCGCTCTCCAGGTTCGCGACCTGATCGGTCGTCAGACCCGTCAGTTGCAGGGTGGTCAGCGCCGCGAACTGATCCGTGGTCAGGGCGTTGAGGTCATCGCTGGACAAGGCGGCAAGCTGATTGCTGCCCAAGCCACGAACCTGGTTGGTCGTCAGGTTGCGGATCTGGTCGGTCGTCAGCGCATCGAGTTGGGCCGTGTTGAACGAGCGCAAGGCCGCGGTGCTGAGGCTGCGAACGTCGTCGGTTTGGATGACCGGGTTTTGGTCCGTCGTCAGGCCGGCCACTTGCGTGGTGCTGAGCACGGCCACTTGAGCCGTGGTCAGGGCCACCACCCCGTCGGTGCTGAGCGCCCCGATTTGGGCGGAGCTCAGGGCGCGAACGCCCGTGCTGCCCAGCGCCACGATGTCGTTGGTCTCCAGGTTGCTCACTTGCCCGGTCGTCAAAGCCGCCACTTGGCCGGTGGTCAGCGTGGCGAAGTGCTCTGTCTTCAGGGCATTGAGGTTGTCCGTGCTCAGCGAGGCCACTTGGCTGCTGAGCAGCGCCTGAACCTGCTGGGTGCGCAGGCTGCCGATTTGGTCGGTGTCCAAGGCGCCGAGTTGGTCGGTGCTCATCGCACGAAGGGCGTCGCTGCTGAGGCTGCGCAAGTCATCGGTTTGGATGACGCCAATCTGGTCGGTGCCCAGGCCCTTGACTTGCGTCGTCGTGATGACCGTAGCCTGCGCCGTGGACAGGGCCACGATGCTGTCGGTGCTCAGGGCCCCAATTTGGGCCGAGCTCAAGGCCCGCAGACCGCTGCTGCCAATGGCGACCACGTCGGCCGTTTCCAAATTGCCCACCTGATTGGTGGTCAACACGGCCAGTTGGCTGGTCAACAACTGCCCGAACTGGGCCGAGGTGAGCGCGTTCAGGTCGTCAGTGGCCAGCGAAACCATTTGGCCCGTGCCCAGGCTTTGGACCTGGCGGCTGGTCAGTGCCGCGAACTGGTCGGAGCCGAACGCGCCGAGCTGGTCGGTGCTCAGGCCGCGCAGCGTGGCGGTGGCCAGGGCTTGGATGTCGTCGGTCTGGATCGCGGCCAACTGGTCCGTGCCCAAGCCGAGGGCTTGGCCGGTGCCGATGGCGGTGAACTGGGCCGTGCTCATGGCCTGGATGCCGTCGGTGCTGATCGCGGCCACTTGGGCGCTGGTGAAGGCGGCGACGCCGCTGCTGCCGACGGCGCGCAAGTCGGCGGTTTCAAGGTTGCCCACCTGGTCGGTCGTCAATGCCCGAACCTGGCTGGTGCTCATGGCCGCGAATTGCAGCGTGCCCAGGGCGTTCAAGGTTTCCGTGGCCAGGCTGGAAATCTGGCCCGTCGTCATGCCTTGAACCTGTTGGCTCGTCAGCGAGCCCAACTGGTCGGAGCTCATGGCCCCGAGTTGCGCGGTGGTCAGCACGCGGATGCCGGCCGACCCCAACGCCACGATGTCATTGGTTTGCAGGTTGCCGATCTGGTCGGTCGTGAAGGCCGAGACCTGGCTGGTGCGCAGGGCCGCAAACTGGGCTGTGCTCAGGGCGTTCAGGTCGTCGGTTTCCAGCGCCGTCACCTGGCCGGTGGTCAGGCTTTGGACCTGGGCGTTGGTCAGTTGCGAGAACTGATCGGTGCCCATGGCGTTGAGTTGGTCGGTCGACAGGGCTTGCAGCACCGTGGTGCTGATGGCGCGCAGGTCGTCGGTGGCCAGTGCCACCATCTGATCGGTCGTCAGGCCCTTGACTTGGGCGGTGCTCAGGGACGACGCCTGGACGGAGGTCAATGCACCGATGTTGTCGGTGCTGAGCGCGCCAATTTGGTCGGAGCTGAAGCCCGACACGGCGGCCGTGCTCATGACGCGCAAGTCATCGGTGACCAGCGCTCCGATTTGGTCGGTCGTCATCGCCTTGGCTTGGGCCGAGGTGATCTGCGAGGCCTGTGCCGTGGTCAGGGCCACGATGCCATCGGTGCTGATGGCCGCGAACTGTGCGGTGGTCAGCCAGCGAGTGCCGGTGCTGCCCAAGGCCACCAAGTCGGCAGTCTGCAAGTTGGCGATCTGATCCGTGGTCAGACCCACCAACTGCGCGGTTGTCAGGGCCGCCATCTGGTCGGAACTCAGGGCGTTCAGGTCGTCGGTGCTCAGGGCCGCCAGCTGGCTCGAACCCAAGGCGCGCACCTGGTTGGTGGTCAGGTTGCGCAGTTGGTCGGAACTGAGCGCATCCAGCTGGGCCGTGCTGAAGTTCCGCAGGGCGGCGGTGCTCAGCGCGCGCAGGTCGTTGGTTTCGAGGTTGGCAATCTGGTCGGTGGTCAAGCCCACCACTTGGGCGCTGCTCAAAGTGGCGAACTGCGCCGTGGTCATGCCCACGATGCCGTCGGTGCTGATCGCTCCGATTTGACCCGTGCCCATGGCGCGGATGCCGTTGCTGCCCAGCGCCACCAAGTCAGCGGTTTGCAGGTTCGAGACTTGATCCGTCGTGAACGCAGCGATCTGGCCGGTGGTCATGGCGCCGAACTGGTCGGTGCTCAAGGCGTTGAGGTCGTCGGTCCCGATCGCTGAAATCTGGTTGGTGCGCAGCGATGCCACCTGGTTGGTGCGCATCTGCGCGAACTGGTCCGTCGTCAAGGCGTCCAGTTGCGCGGTGTTGAATGCGCGCAAGGCGTCCGTGCTCAAGCTGCGCACGTCCAGCGACTCAATAACGCCGACTTGGTCGGTGTTCAGGCCCAGCACCTGCGACGTGCTCAGCACCGAGGTTTGGGCCGTGGTGAGCGCCACCACGCTGTCGCTGTTCAGCGCGCCGATCTGGGCCGAGCTGAGGGCGCGGATGCCAGCGGTGCCCAGCGCGACCACGTCCGCCGTTTCCAGCGAGGTGACTTGGCCGGTGGTGAGCAGGGCCACTTGCGAGGTGAGCAACTGGCTGAACTGCGTGCTGGTCAGGGCGTTCAGGTCATCGGTGGACAGCGACACCACTTGGCCCGTGGTCAGGCTCTGCAGTTGGCGGCTGGTCAGCGCGGCCATTTGATCGGAGCCCAGCGCGTCCACCTGGTTCGTGCTCAGGGCACGAACGGTGGCGGTGGCGATGGCCTGCAGGTCATCCGTCTGGATGGCCACGATTTGGTCGGTCGTCAGACCGACAGCCTGGGCCGTGCTGATGGCCGCAAACTGGGCCGTGCTCATGCCCTGGATGCCGTCGGTGCTGATGGCACCGACCTGCCCCGTGGTGAACGTGGCAATGCCGGCCGAGCCGATGGCGCGCAGGTCGGCGGTCTCCAGGCCGGCCACCTGCTCGGTGGTCAGCGACCGAACCTGGGTGGTGCTCAACGCAGCAAACTGGCTGGTGCCCAGGGCGTTCAAGGTGTCGGTGGCCAGGGAGGCGATTTGCCCCGTGGTCAGGGCCTGCACCTGGCCGCTGGTGAGCGACCCCAGTTGGTCAGAGCTCAGGGCGCCGATCTGGTCGGTGGTGAGCTGGCGCAAAGCTGCGCTGGCCAAGCGCTGGATGTCGTCGGTTTGCAGCGCGCCCATCTGGTCGGTCGTCAAGCCTGCGGCTTGGGTCGATCCGATGGCAGCTGCCTGGCTCGTGCTGAGGGCCACGATGCCGTCGGTGTTGAGCGCGCCCATCTGGCTGGAGCTGAGGGCGCGAATGCCCTGGCTGCCAAGACCAACCACGTCGGCCGTTTCCAAGTTCCCGAGCTGGTCGGTGTTCAGCGCCGTGATCTGCGAGGTCGTGAGCTGACCGAATTGGGCGCTCGTCAGGGCGTTCAGGTCGTCGGTGCTCAGCTTGTTGATCTGTCCCGAGGTCAGGGACTGAACTTGGGTGCTGGTCAGCGACGAGAACTGATCGGAGCCCATGGCGTCCAGCTGCGCCGTGCTCAGCACGCGCAAGGTGGCGGTGTTCAGCGCGCGAAGGTCGTCGGTGGCCAGCGCCACCATTTGGTCGGTCGTCAAACCGTAAGCTTGCGCCGTGCTGAGGCTGGCCGCTTGCTGAGTCGTCAAAGCCTGGATGCCGTCGGTGCTGAGTGCGCCGATCTGGGCCGAGCTCAAGGCCGACAGGCCCACGCTGCCGATGGCCCGCAGGTCGTTCGATTCGAGGTTGCCGAGTTGGTCGGTGTTCAGGGCACGGAGTTGGGCCGCGGTTAGCGACGCGAACTGCTGGGTCAGCAGCCCGTTGAGGTCGTCAGTGGCCAGCGCGGCGATCTGGGCCGTCGTCAGCGACTGCACCTGGTTGGTCGTCAGTTGACCGAACTGAGCGCTGGTCAACGCCCCCAATTGGTCGGAGCTGAGCGCCCGCAAGGCGGTGGTGGACAGCGCACGGAGATCGTCGCTGGCGAAGGCCGCCATTTGGTCGGTGGTCAAGCCTGCCACCTGCAAGGTGGTCAAGCTGGCCGCCTGCACCGAGGTCAGGGCGATCACGCCGTCGGTGCTCAGCGCACCGATTTGGGCGGTTCCAAAGGCGCGCAGGCCCACCGAGCCGATGGCGGCGAGGTCGGCCGTCTGGAGGTTGTTCAGCTGGTCGGTCGTCAGTCCAGCCAGTTGGCCAGTGCTCAAGGCGGCAAACTGCCCAGAGCTCAGCGCGTTCAGGTCCTCGGTCGCCAAGCTGGCCACCTGGGCCGTGGTCAGGTTTTGAACCTGCACGGTGGTGAGTGCCGCGAACTGGTCGGAGCCCAGGGCGCCCAACTGGTCGCTGCTCAGGGCGCGCAGCACGGCGGTGCTCAGCGCGCGCAGGTCGTCGGTCTGCAAGGCACCGGTTTGGTCGGTGCTCAAGGCCTGAACTTGGTTAGAGCCCAGCGAAGCAGCTTGCGTGCTGCTCAAGGCCACGATGTTGTCGGTGCTGAGCGCACCCAGCTGGGCCGAACTCAGTGCACGCAACGTGGCGGTGGCCAGCGCGCGAAGGTCGTCGGTCTGCAAGGCGCCGATTTGATCGGTGTTCAAGCCCGCCGCCTGAGCGCTGCTGATCGAGCCGGCCTGCGCAGAGGTCAGGGCAACGATGCCGTCGGTGCTGATTGCACCGATTTGGGCGCTGGACAGGGCGCGCAAGGCGTTGGTGCTGAGCGCGCGCAGGTCGTCGGTTTCCAGATTACCAACCTGATCGGTGGTGAAAGCGGCGACTTGCGTGGTCGACAGCGCCGCGAACTGGGCGGTGCCCAGCGCGTTCAGCGTGTCGGTGGGCAGCGACGAAATCTGTGCGGTGCTGAAGGCTTGGACCTGGGTGCTCTTCAGGGCCGAGAACTGCGCCGAGTCCATGGCGCTGATTTGCGCTGTGCTGAGGCTGCGCAGCAGCTCCGTGGACAGCACGCCCACGCTGGCGCTGGTCAGTGCGTCGATTTGATCGGTGCTGAGCCCCTTGGCTTGCGTGCTGGTCAGCACCGCGGCTTGGGCCGTGGTCAACGAGGCGATGTTGTCGGTGGACAAAACGCTCACGGCGCTGCTACCCAGGGCTCGAATGCCGGTGCTGCCAATGGCGACCACGTCGGCCGACTCCAGCACCGAGACCTGGTCGGTCGTCAAGGCGCCCAACTGCGTGGTGCTGAGCTGGGTGAACTGGGCCGACGTCAGCGCATTGACGTTGTCCGTGATGAGGTTGGCAATCTGAGCCGTGCTCAGGCCTCGCACCTGGGCCGAGGTGAGTGCCCCGATCTGGTCGGTGTTCAGCGCGTTCAGCATGTCGGTCTTCAAGGACGACAGGGCCGCGGTCGAGATGACCTGCAGGTCCCGCGTTTCGAAGACGCTGAACTGCTCCGTGTTGAGCGCGTTGAAGGCTTGGCTGGTGAGGCTGCGCACCTGGTCGGTGGTCAGCGCCTGGATCTGATCGGTTCGGAACGCCGCCCAGTCTGCGCTAGTCAGCCGCGCCAGGGTCACCGTCGACAGGGACGCGATCTGGTCGGAGGTCAGGCTGGTGATCAGGGAAGCCATGGTGCGCTCACTTATTCAAGGTGTCTTGCCGTGTTTCGGGGTCGCAGCGAGGGCGCGCATGGAGATGCGAACCCCTTCAACGGGCCATCGTCTTCGGGCTTTCGGTTGCTTTTGATGAAACTTGAGGGCGCAGGTTGGGCATATGTCACACCCAGCCCGGCACCTTGTCAAACCGCATTGAGGGTTTGCCCGGACAGCGAACCGCCCAGCCTCCCTTGCGTCGATGCTAGGTCGGTGTGCACATGTCAAACCCTGTAACAGGGTGGGGAATTCCGGCGTTATGCGGCGTAATGCCGCGAGAGCCTCGGTTTGTCGAGGACTCGCCGCGCCTAATCCGTCGGGCTGGCCGCCTGCAATCCATTGTCGAAATGGCGCTTGGTGACTAGGGCCGCCGCGGCGGCATCGCCAGCTTGCAAGGCAGCCATCAGCTCCCGGTGTTCCGCCAGCGATTCGGCCAAGCGTCCTTGCTGGAACAGGCTGTGATGGCGGTTGAGCTTCATCAGCCGACGCAGGTCGTTGACCATGTGCAGGCGCCAGCGGTTGCCCTCCATGTCCAAGAGGCGAAGGTGGAAGCGCTCGTTGGCGGCAAAAAACGCATCGCGCTGGTGCACGCTGCGTTCCAACTCGTCGTGCAGGCCTTGCAGTTCGGTCAGTTGCTCGGGTGTCGCTCGGGCGGCCAGTTGGGTGGCGGCGTCGCTTTCCAGGAGGGCCAGCAGTTGGTAGGCCTCGCGGACGTCGCGCTCGCTCATCTCGGTCACGTACGCCCCGCGGCGCACCTTCATGGTGACCAAGCCCTCGGATGCCAGCACCTTGAGCGCTTCGCGCAGGGGCGTGCGGCTGATGCCCAGCTCGGCGCACAGGGCTTGCTCGTCGATCCACGCGCCGGGCTCCAACTGACGGCCAAAGATTCGTTGGCGCACGTGCTCCGCCACCTCCAAATAGAGGGCGCGCGGGGCGAGCGGGGCGGCAACGGGCATGGACGGGGCAGGGCGGGTGGACGGCGGGCGCCTCGCGGCGCAGCATGCCTAGCGTGGCGCGGGGCTCGCCTGCGCCGGACGGCGACTGCGTCAGAGTGTAGTCAGTTTTGAATTCATAATTATGAATAACGCGGAGGCTATGATGCGCCGCACAAGAATTGATGCTGCGCACGGTCCCTGCGTCAGGGGGGCGCGTGGCCTCGACCCATCGCCCGACCGCACGCTAGGCCGACCATGACCGACAAGAAACCCGCTGAAACCGCCGCCCCGACCTTGAGCCAATGGGAGAAGGCGGCCGCCAAGTCGGCGCCCGGGGGCGACGTGGGCGCCTTGACCTGGGTGACGCCCGAGGGCCT
>JACCEA012156477.1_pt1 | contig 22193 bp, 32 predicted proteins | sample 7449851 | NCBI WGS metagenome assembly JACCEA01 (sample SAMN15323453, study PRJNA562643) | freshwater metagenome | isolation source: river surface water | place: USA:Blue River Watershed | collected 2017-08-18 | reverse complement strand
TAGGTGGTGAAGATTTTGATCAACGTATTATGGATTATCTTGTTGAAGAGTTTAAGAAAGAACAGGGAATTGATCTTAAAAACGATATGCTGGCACTACAACGTTTGAAAGATGCCGCAGAAAAGGCAAAGATCGAATTATCTAGTTCTTCCAGCACAGATGTTAACTTGCCTTACATCACAGCAGATGCTGGTGGGCCAAAGCACATGAACATTAAAATTACTCGTGCAAAATTAGAAAGCCTAGTTGAAGAATTAATCCAGCGTAGTCTAGCACCATGTAAGACTGCTATGAAAGATGCAGGTGTAACGGCCGCTGACATTGATGAAATCATCCTTGTTGGTGGACAGACACGTATGCCTAAGGTACAGGAAGCAGTTGAGAAACTATTTGGCAAAGCGCCGCGTAAGGATGTTAACCCAGACGAAGCAGTAGCAGTTGGTGCGGCTATTCAAGGCTCAGTACTAGCAGGTGATCGCACAGACGTTCTATTGTTAGACGTAACACCATTGAGTCTAGGCATTGAAACCATGGGTGGTGTGTTTACTAAACTTGTACAAAAGAACACAACTATTCCCACTAAGGCTAGTCAAGTGTTTAGTACAGCAGAAGACAATCAACCAGCAGTTGATATCAAAGTAGCACAGGGCGAGCGTGAACTGTTCCAATACAATAAACTCCTAGGTGAGTTTAAGTTGGACGGAATTGCTCCAGCACGTCGTGGCATGCCACAGATTGAAGTTACATTTGATATCGACGCAAACGGTATTATGAAGATCAGTGCCAAAGACAAAAACACTGGTAAAGAAAATACTATTACCATTAAGAGTGACAGTGGACTAAGCAAAGAACAAATCGAACAAATGGTTCGTGATGCAGAAGTTAATGCTGAATCAGATAAGAAGGCACGTGAACTTATCGATGCTAAGAACACAGCCGAAGCGTTGATCAACAATGTTGAAAACGATATGAAAGAAACAACACTCTCAGACACAGACAAAACAAAAATCGAAGATGCTGTCAAGGCACTTCAAACAGAATTGACAGGCTCTGACAAAGACGCTATCGTACAAAAGACCAGCGAACTAGCAGTGGCCAGTCAAGCGATTGCACAGGCCAAACAGAACAAGCCATTTGAGCCTGTTCAAGAGGACGGTGCAATCAACGCAGAGTTTAAGGAAACTACCTAAACTCTTATGTAGGGTGCCCGGGTGGGGCCCTACTTTAATTCTTGCTTAATTAAGGAGAAAATAAAATGACACAATTAACACGTTTTGATGTAAATGCACTAAACAGAGCATTAATTGGTTTCGACCAAATGTTTGACACTTTTGAAACTAGATTTGCAAATCAGATTTCGAACAATTATCCTCCATATAATATTGAAAAGAAGGGCGAAAACCTTTATAATATAATTGTGGCGGTAGCAGGGTTTGGAAAAGATGAAGTTGCTGTAGAAGTAGAAGGTGATCAATTGACTATCAAAGGCGAAAAGTCGCTGACTGCCGAAGTCAATGAAACTGAATATCTACACAGAGGCTTGGCTTTCCGAGATTTTGAACGTAGATTTACTCTCGCAGAACACATGGAGATTAAATCTGCAGAAATCAAAGACGGCTTACTAACAATTCAAATTGAAAGAATTGTACCTGAAGCATTACTTCCACGCAAAATTGAAGTAAAAGAAGTGAAGTAAAAATGTTAGGGGGCTTCGGCCCCCACTATAAATATCATTACAACGGAGAGCTTAAAATGGCAACTGTGGATACCGAAATTAAAATTGACGAAAAGATTAAAATTGACATCGCTGAACCAAAGCGTTACAAGGTGTTATTTTTAAATGATGATAAAACTCCAATTGAATTTGTAATTGAACTTTTGATTACGGTGTTCAAACATTCTAGAGAAAGTGCAGAACAGATTACATTTACTGTTCACAATGAAGGTTCAGCAGTAGTGGGTGTTTACACTTATGAAATTGCAGAACAAAAAGGTGTAGAAGCAACTCATATTGCACGACAGGCAGGTTTTCCTTTACAGATTAAAGTGGATGCAGAATGAGTTTAAAAGACCTAACATACGAACAACATCGTAGAGCCGAAACAAGACCATTTGTAAAAGTATTATTTTCTGGAAACGTAAATCCTAAACTTTACGCAACCTATCTAAAGAATCAGCATCCAATGTATGAGATTCTTGAAGTGTGTGCGATGCCACACGGGCTGTTTAACGGACTTCCAGAAATACGCAGAGCACCTGCTATACTTTCAGACTTTATAGAATTATGGGGTGCCGATAATACAGAACAACCTAAAATGTGTCCTGTAGTCGATGAATATATCAAATATATTTTAAGCATCAAAGATGATCCACGCAAATTGTTAGCACACATTTATGTACGTCATATGGGAGATTTATCCGGCGGCCAAATGATTGCTAAACGAATTCCTGGCAGCGGAAAATATTATCAGTTTGGCGATAATCCTGAAAAAATTAAAGAAACTATTCGTGCAAAGTTAGACGATGATCTCGCTGACGAAGCAAAAGTATGTTTTGATTTCGCCGCGAAATTTTTCGATCAAATGATGGATATAGTCAAAGACTATGAGTAAAGTCTGGGACACACTGATAGATATACAACATCTATTAGAAGAAAATTTTAATCGTACTGGAATAGAAATAAACGAACCTGGGATGGATCGTTTTAATCAACCCGGTTGGGTTAATCGTGTATGGACTAGTTTTAAATATCGACGTGCCCACGTTGATGTTGTAGATGCAAGAACAACCAAAGGACTTTGGATGATGCACTGTTGTATTTTCCCGCACTTACACAATTCTGCTCCAATTTATGGATTTGACGTCATTGCGGGTAAAAACAAAATTACCGGTTGTTTTCACGATTACAGTCCAACAGTTAATTCAGGACATCCAATGTGTAATTGGTTCAAGGACGAAGTAAGTAAACTCGAATGGCGAAGAGAACGTGAATTACCGGATTGGGCACAGCGTATTTTCAGCAAAAGTATGGTGGCCGCAGGCAATGTACAAGACGAAGAAGAATTACGACAAATTACAGAATTAGCTCGTACAACACTAGCTCACTATTTAGAAACTGTAGACGAAACAAATAACACAGTAGCAGACACTACATACGAACAAAACTACTACGCTATCAATCAAAAGCAAAACCCACATACACCGCGTGTAATGGCTAGTTTAGGGTTAGACGAGGAAGATGTGCGTGTTTTTATACAGGAATGTTTGTTCCCAGAAATTCGCTAAATATTAAACTATGAGAGCAAAAGAGTTTATTTTAATCGAATCCGAGGGTGGTATGGCTCGTCGTGCCGAAGAAGCAGGTCGTGGTAAACGAGTATCCTTTAAAAATGCAAACGGCAATGTCATTGACATGATTTCTGCACAGGTTTTCCCGCAAGATGCTGATCGACGAGATAACTATCAAGACCTAGTTCCTGAAATAACAGATTATGTTAATGCCAACGGTGTTAGCGTTTCAAATACACTTACACTGCCTGCAATGGCAGGATTAAGTGCTCCTGAAAAAGCAGGAGCGGCACTGGTTATGATTTTTAGAGATGAGTCAACACAAACAAATATTGCGTGGATCGCGTTAAAGCCATCGAAGAAACCTGGTGCTTATCCAATCTTTTTACAGACTAAACAATTTTCTGACCTAACAGGATATGTACAGTTAAGTGGTAAGAAGGGTGAAGAAGATAAAATTTCTGGAGTACAGCAACGTGCTCTAACAAACTTAAAACCAGTAGGCATTGTTCCAACTAACGTAGAAATCGCTGTAGATGATGTTTCTGCAAAAGTGCAAGGAACTATTCAGAGTCGTAATGACTTATCTAATGAAATTAAACAACAGGTAGTAGAACTACTAGATGCAGTATCGTCGGGTAGTGCTAATCCTGTACCTGGCGCAGGAGAATTCGCTAAGAGTTATGAAATCGATCTTGGAGAAACAGCCGCACCAATTTCTTTAATTAAGAAAAAATTCTTAAGCGGTGCATGGCAACAGGCAGAAGCAGGTATGGGATTAAAATTTGAAAATGCACGAGGAATAGAATACCCCAATGACCCGGCCGAAAAGTTGTATGACAGTTACTTAAAATTTGACGGCGCTTCTATCGGTGATGGTGGCGAAGTTATTAAAGATGTGACTATTCGTATAAGTTCTAAAGACAAAGCCGGTGGCGCAAAAGCATCGGTATCTGGTGTGGTTGATGACATTACTAACTATCCAAAACGTTATGAAGGACTGTTTGATCCTGCAACCAATCCTGGATTTGATAAGATGTTAGAGATTGTAAAAATAATTAAAGAGCCAGATATGAAATATGTGGAAGCAAGTAAACAATGGAAACGAAACGGATCGATTGCTGGCGCATTGGAATTAGGTGTAACTGTTGGTATTATAACAGGAGATCAAGCCGATAGAATTTTAACTGTAATCGACAGCGATCAACAACAGGCCACAGACGAAGAACTAGGGGATTTAAAAGGTCTGTTAGTTCACAAAGGCACCGATGATAGCAGTAGACCAGACTACAGAATTGGGTGGCATCTGTTAGCCGCAGTAGCAACTGCTGTAGCAGAACACGTAAACAAAAATTATAAAACCGACGCCTTCTTTAAAGCAGTTTTGGAAAGATCAAACATGTTACAGATCAAAACTACATTAACTCAAAAATCAGTTAAAGACACACAGGGCAACCAAACCAGTGGAGCATACTTCTCCAATTTTGAAGTAATTTATCCTCCCGTGTTTACAGGAACAATTCGATTAGATGCTAGTAGCAACTTCTACGCTACACGCAGACCAGTTGGCAAAATGGGTTTTGCAATCAAGTAAACCAAAATCTATTGACATTTCGGTCAACAATAATATATAATGTAGATGTATGCCCCTTTAGCTCATCCGGTAGAGCAACTGATTTGTAATCAGTAGGTGGTCTGTTCGAGTCGGACAAGGGGCACCATTTTTAACCTTAGGAGAGACTTATGTTTGGTGCAAGTTATACAGGTACTGGTGTTTTTCGTTCAGCCTCCCAAATAAATGAAGCCATGGGCCGTGTATATGCTCATATGGGTTTGGCTGTTATTACATCTATGATTGTTAGTTTCCTAGTGGGAACTAATGCTACATTGTTATCGTTTTTCTTTACAGGAGCAATGAAGTGGGTAGTTATTTTTGCTCCGCTAGTTGCTATTTTGGCTGTTAGTTTTGCTATGGATAAATTCAGTAAGAGTTCTTTGCAGATATTCTTACACGGATTTGCCGCATTAATGGGTCTAAGTTTTGCTACAATCTTTGCTGTTTATAATATGGGTAGTATTGTATCAGCATTTATGTCGGCGGCTATATTGTTTGGTGTTATGAGCATATACGGCTACTTTACTAAGAAAAATTTAGACAGTATTGGCCAGTTTATGTTTATTGGTTTAATTGCAATTATTATTGCTAGTATTGTTAATATTTTTATTGGCAGTACTGTAATGCAAATGGTAATCAGTGCTATTGCTGTTATTGTATTTTTAGGATTGACTGCCTATGACACACAAAAGATTCGTGAAATGGTCAGTGTCGATAATGATGGTAAAGCAGAAATTACGGGTGCATTAACATTATATCTAGACTTTATTAATCTGTTTATCAGTTTACTACAGTTATTTGGCGGTCGCAAAGAGTAATAAAATCAAAAGAATATCAAAGGGCTCTTCGGAGCCCTTTTTTATTATCTACTACTCAAATTCATGTTAGATCATAATTAAATAATAATACCGAGTATCGGGAGCGAATCGAATGAAAAAAATTATATTAAATTCTGCCGGTGTTATTTTATGTTTAACAGCCATAAGTGCTAGAGCAGAATTGGTACACCAGTTTCAAAGCCCTGCCTTTATCCCAGGTAATGGGTACAGTCAGCACGTTCTTAGCATCTATCAACTAGAAGAAAATAAAAAGAAAGAGATACGAGCTGAAGAGCAGGCAGCCATTGCTAAAGCAGAAGCAGCCGCTAAACAGACAAATTTAAGCAAATTTCTTGTTAACGTAGAAGCACGTATCTACGCACAGTTATCTAAACAATTGGCCGATCAAATGTTTTCCGAAGGCGGTGGAAACAGCGGCAATATGAACTTTCAAGGAACTAATATCAGTTGGGTAAAAACAGGTACAGATGTTACCTTAACTATTATCGAATCTAACGGTAGTAGAACTGAAATTGTTGTACCGATAGCGAGTTTTGCATTCTGATGAAACGAGTATTATTTTCCTTTCTTCTAATATCTGCGTTATCTGGATGCGCACATATTCACATGGAAGCAGTCAAAGAAGATCCGGTTTCTCTAAAGCCTAGAGAAAATTTATTAGACAAATTACCTCCGCTAGACGGTCCGCCAATTACTATTGCAGTATACGGATTTAGAGATCTTACAGGGCAAATGAAACCTAATGATAGAATAGCAGTGTTTTCAAAGGCTGTGACACAAGGTGCTGAAGTATTTTTGATCAAATCACTTCAGGACTCAAAGAATTGGTTTAAGGTGGTGGAACGTGTCGGGTTAGATAACCTCGTAAAGGAAAGACAATTGATTCGCAACCAACGGGAAGTTTATGAGGGCAAAGATGCCAAGCCCCTTAAACCAATGACTGTAGCAGGAGTTATGATCGAGGGTGGTATAATCGGTTATGACTCTAACATTCGTTCTGGCGGTAACGGGGCGAGATTTTTAGGTATTGGCGGAAGTCAACAATACCGTGTAGACGAGATAGTTATATCTATGCGTATTATTAGTGTTAATTCAGGCGAAGTACTATTGACTAATGCTGTGAGCAAAACAATCTATAGTACTCAGCACAATGTAGGTGTACTGCGTTTTGTTGATGCTGGAACAAAAGCACTTGAATTAGAAAATGGACAGGCCCTAAACGAGCCCACAACCTATGCTGTTCGTGTAGCCATTGAACAGGCAGTTTATGAAATGATTGTAGAAGGCGAAAAGCGAGGTCTTTGGAGATATAAAAAGCCCGCAGTAGTTGAAGCACCTAAACCAGTTGTAGTAGAAGTAAAGAAAGAGGAGGTAAAGAAAGATGAGTTGGTTCAATCACAAACCTCACCGAAAAGAAGCGTCGAAGCAGTACCCCCAGCATCACAGTCCAATGACGGAAAAGTTGATGGAGGAGACAAAACAGGCACAGAAAATAAAGGAACAAAGGCAGATGAAAAACACACACAACAGGGAGTGATTCAAGATTGGGTTAACATACGCACACAGAAATATAGAGCCAGTGATACTTTGGCTAGACTTTCACCAGGAACCACCGTGGAAGTTTTAGAATTAGAGCAATGGTTTGCTCGCATTAGATACGAAAGAAAGGAAGGGTGGATACCAATACAATTTATTAAGGTGTCAAAATAATGATACCAAGGAGCGAAGTTAAAATGAAAACAAGAATGACAGGCGGTGGCGAGTTGTCGAGAAAAATACTCGCAACTCTAATCGTGGCTGCAATGCCAGGATTGGGACTTGCTAATGATGTGTACATGGAACAGATAGGAGATAATTCTTCTGTGTCTATTACGCAGACAGGCGCAGGTAACTTAGTTAACGGCAACGTCGGCGGCACTGGAAATAATGATGATGCGGCATTAATTAAGGGCGATTTAAATAACGTAACTATTAGTCAAATTGGTGCTAGTAATACTGTTAGTATGATTATTAACAACGAGACCAATGGAACAGGCGCCACTGTAGTAGTTTCAGCAGATGGAAGTAATAACAATCAAACTATTGGTTGCGGCACAGCATTGAGTTCAACATGTAATGCCAGCGTTATTAGATCTGAGATTGTAGGTAATAACAACAATACTGTACAGACATTGAGCGGTGGAGTAACACAAAGTAAAATCGCAATTACTGGAAACTATAATAACGTAACCCATACAGCATCGGGCGCCGGTGCGCACAATGGTGAGATTACAGTTTCAGGCAGTGGAACTAGTAGTGTTGCTAATGCAGTAACACTGACACAGAGTGGAGCGTCAGCCAAGAATGCAATTATTACCAGCAACGGTTCTAGCAACCTTATTTCTATCACTCAGTCCGATTAATAGCGTTGCCGGCGTTGGCAAGGTTACTGAACAGACTGGACCTACAGAAATCATCCGAGATAAGAAATCAATTTCGGCTAAGTTAAACACAGGTGTAGAAATGAACGACACTGTGAGTACTGCTAGAGCAAAAGCAGAACTGACCTTTGAAGATAAGACCACAGTTAAACTCACAGAACACAGTAAGATTATCATAGACGACTTTGTCTATGATCCAAAGAAAGGTGCAGGCAAACTAGGTATGAAAATGGCCTTAGGTACAGCTCGTTATGCTAGTGGGCAGATTGCAAAAAACAATCCTCAGCAGGTAGCGATTAAAACACCAACTGCTAGTATTGCTGTACGAGGCACAGACTTTTCAATGACCGTAGATGAACTAGGTCGTAGTCTTGTAATGTTATTACCTAGTTGTGACGACAAAGGCTGTGTAACAGGAGCAATTGAAGTTAGCAATCTAGCAGGTGTAGTATTATTAGATGTTCCCTATCAAGCCACTCTAGTCAACAGTGCTTACACAATGCCAACAGAACCAACTGTGGTGAGACTGGATCAAGCAAATATTAATAACATGCTGATCATCAGCAAACCAAAAGAAGTTACAGAAGCAGAACAAGCAGGCACAACAAAGAAAGAAAAAGGTCTATTAGACTTTAATGAATTAGATGTTGATTTATTAAAATTTACAGCCTTAGACAATAATGCTTTAGATAAAAAAACAGCATTAGACAGAAATGACTTAGACTCAGATCTCTTGGCATTCAACGAATTGAATGAATTAGATAGACAAAATGCGTCACTACTGGGCGACGAATTAGATAATCCCATATTGCCTGGATATAACTCTAATAAGTCGTTAGGACTTTTATATTATTTTAATGACGATCAGACTAAAGTTACCTTATATAAAGCAGGCACACATAATGCTACCGCTACATTTGACACAACTAAAAGCGTAACATATACATTGATTCAAAGCGGCCAAACTATTATACAGAACGTTAATAAGGGCGCCACTAGCACTGTAACTATCACACAGAATTAACTGATAGCATTATCATTCTCCAATAAGTTTTAAATATAGATAGCCCGGGAGCGAAACGATGGGCAGGAGCGAAACATGAAAAAAACTATAATTGCCGCCACAGTTGCGGCTCTAATGTCTACCAGTGCCTTGGCACAATGGACAGATTCAAATATGGGCTTTGAAAGTGGAAACACTTCAGGGTGGACCATTGGTGCTAACAATACCGGCACAATGACAACAACCATCACTGGCAGTGGCACAGGTGTAAGTCTTATTACAGGTACACCAGGAACTGTGACTTTTAGTGCCGGTAGTCATCCAGGAGCAGGCACCGCAGGCAGTGCTTATTATCAACCTCCAGTTAGTCCTGCTACGTGGACATTCAGTGCCTATGGTAATAATATGTTGGCACTACAACCTAATGCGCAAACTAATTGGTCAACAGTGGGAACAGAGCTAGGTTTAACATCTACACAGATTTCCAGTCTAAGTTCTTTGTTACAAACACAGGCACAGGCCAGTGGTTTCGGATCGGGTTCAATCACTAACTTGGCCTATACTTATAGAACAGTTACACTGACTGCTGGAACAACATATAACATGTCTTGGAACTATATTGGCACAGACTACGTACCTTTCAATGATGGATCGATTACAACATTAACTCCAGTGTCCGGAACAACAGGAAATACTACAGTTAACAACTACGCACAAAATTATGCCTTGTTAGGATTTACTAATCCAGGCACAGGTGACTACAGTGCTGGTACATTTGGATCAACAGGCTGGCAGGTTTCCACATACAGTGTAGACACTACTGGTACATATCAGTTGGGGTTTGCTGTGTTTAACTTAGATGACACTGCTCTCAGTCCTGTACTACTAGTTGACGAGCAACAAGGAACAACTTTACAAAACGGTACAACATTTGGTGCTGTGGCTCCAAACCCAGGAACCAGTGCTCCTAGCAGTCCAGGAAGTACTACATCATCACCAACAATAGTAAGCAGTGCTCCGGGTACACCAATTGTTACATCGAATTCAGTAAGTGGTCCGACAACTACTAATGTAGCCATTGCCACAGGCGTTACTGTTCTCGTAACTACTATTACAGATACACGAACAGGTGAAAGTAAGGTTCTAAGTATTAATAGAAATACTACTAATGTTTCTACAACACCAGTGACAACAACTGTTACAAGTACAACTCCTGTAACTACTACCACAACTACAACACCTACTACAGTTAACACCTACAGTGACAATACCACACAGACTGTAAACGGCACACCAACTACTACTGTGGCCACTGCTAATCAAATCGCAGTGGCCACAAATACAGTAGACGATGTACAAACTGCCAGTCAAGATCAAGCATATTCAACACGCATTGATCAGTATGATTATATGTCCAAGGCCAACACTAGAATCAATATGACTTTAGACAGCAATGTGTTGGATCGTCATGACGGCAAAGATTCAGTGTTGTCTACAAGAACCGGTCTAGCAGGTACTGAAGAAAAAGGTTGGACTTATATTATTGCTGAGGGTCAGCGTAGTAATGCTTCAGACACTTATCGTATGAACACTACACGTTTTGGTGTTGGACACGAAAAGAAAATTGAAAGTAATTGGATTGTAGGTGCTCAGTATAACAATGTTATTGCTAATCTAGCAGGCGATCAAAGTGGTGGCCGTTTAGAAAAGAATCACATTGGTGTATACAGTCTATACAATCACGAAGGTTGGTTATTGAAGAGTGATTTAGGAGTTTCTCGCAACAATTATTCTAACTATCACAGCATTAACGAACTAGGTATGAGCAACACAGGCAAAACCAATGGTACAGATGTTTGGCTAGCCAATAGACTTTACGCACCCAACATGGAAGGCTTCCGACCATATGCTGGAGTTAGGGTACAGAACAGTACAGTTGGAGGATTAACAGAGTCTGGTACTCCATTGACAGCAATGACTTATGCCGGACAAAATCAAACTAAGACCATAGGCGAAGCAGGTGTTCGTTATGATGCCAAAGTTTCTGATGCGGTTAACTTGACAGCAGAGGTAGGACAGACTTCCAATAACATTACCACAGTCAAAGCAGGCGCAAGTTTTACTCCTGATAAGAATGTGCTAGGTGGAGTCAATGTTGTACAACAACGTCAAAGCGGAGTAGTCAATAATATTGTACAGGCAACTGTTAAATGGTTATTCTAAATTACACACTCACAAAAAAGCCCCTTCTGGGGCTTTTTTTATGACTTAAACAAATAACGTTTATGTAAGTTACTTTTCCCGACTGTTTAGTAAGTGTTTGATATGGTGAAGATTTTTATATTCCAACACAGCGTCACTCATAGAATTAATGCTGTCTAATATTTTACTATTCCAAACTGTTCTCAATGGTAATACATCCATCTTTACAAAAAATAAACTAGTATCATTATCGACTCTAGCAGTGGTCTGCGTTTCCCAACGGAAGTAAAGATCGTCCATTGATTGTGGTACTGTATCTATTCTTGTACTGGGATGATTACTGAGATTTGGATTATTAGTTACCGTCCAAACATATCTGCGAAAACTTGGTTGTTCGGTCATAACACGAGCAATACCGGGACTGGCTTTGACTAACTGTTCTCCGTCGCCTACATGTCTGTGTATATCGCCTAACAGCATACCTATGCGTTCATTGGGAATAAATCCACTGGGAAAACAAAAACAAATCGCCGCTAGACGTCCTTTATGCATAACAGCAACATCTTCTTCTAACATCAAAGCAAGATCTATAATGTCGTCTGTATAGACATTACACTGTTCTGCGGCTTTTTTTATAATCTGATCTACTCGAGGTTCTTGAGCCCAAAGGTCGGCACCGTGTCTTTCTAATTCAATTTTTTTCTGTCGTATTATTTCTTGATTAGGTGAGGATATAAAAATAGGTCCTGTATTTCGAACCATATTAGGACCTGTAGTATAAGGAACTTTTACAAAATCAATCTGCATGTCTTGTGATAAAATTTACTCTCATTTTCTTAGGATGAAAATATTCGTTAACAACAGTTTTGGCTGTTTCTAAATCAAATGGTTTACAACTAAAAACATCAAAATATGCTGTTCCATCTAGTTCCATAAAATGACCGCAAATATTTGAAGTTGTAATTAACTGCATAAGACTGTAACCTTGCTTGGGATCCCCAGGCAATAAATGTTCTATAATAGGTTCGCCGTGTGCTACCATATCTATACGCTCGACTAGATCTTTGATAAATCTATAGATGTTGTCCCGGCTGGCTATTTCTTCAATATCACATCCGCTACAGTCTAGCATTAAATGATACCCCCAGTAATTGGACACTTAAAAATCTCCTTAAAAATAGTCAAGTATTTAAGTTAAATATATTATGATGAAAAAAATATTGACTAGCCCGTGGACTGCTCTGTTAACCCTTGTGTTAATAGTGGGCATACGAATAGCAGATCCTACCTTTATTGAAAGTGTAAGATTACGCTATTTCGACACTCTAATAACTAACAAAGCACCTACAGAAAATAACGTTGTAACTGTTAATATAGACGAAAGTGCTATAGAAAAATACGGGCAGTTTCCTTTTCCTAGAGATATCTATGCTCGTATAATTGAAGACTTATATAAACGCAATGCTGGACTTGTAGTTTTTAACGTTCTAATGACTGAAAAGGATCGCTTTGGTGGAGATGGCGCATTGGCCGCAACACTGAATGAATTTCCCGTAGTATTACCAAACATAGTACACGAAGCCAGTAAAAACAAACCTAGACAGCCTAGCACAGCCACAATCGGCAATGAACATGCTGGTTACATCGTACAAGGCGGTGGCATAATTGCTAATCAAACTTTATTAGAACAACGTGCGGCAGGCACAGGCTTTGTCAATACATTCCCAGAAATAGATGGTGTCGTCCGCCGCATGCCGTTGGTCATTGCCGTTGACGGTGTTGTCTATCCTAACCTAGCCATGGAAGCACTGCGTATGGCCGCAGGTGATTCTACTACACAGGTTAAACTGTTTGAAGGCGGTGTAGAAAAAATGCGTATACCTGCCTTTGGACCTATTAGTACAGATGCTAAAGGACAAATATGGATAGACTGGAGTCAAAAGAATAAATCAGTGTCAGTTACAGACTTACCCAAGGACTTACAAGGTGCAGTGGTTATAGTTGGCGTAACAGCCACAGGTTTAGGTAATCCTGTTCCTACTGCTATGGGTTCTGTTTGGCCGCAAGATGTGCAGGCCGCGGTGTTAGGCACAATGTTTAATGGTGTGGTTATAGAACGTCCCGACTACGCCGACGGAGCAGAAATCGTAACATTGGCTCTAGCGGGCATTTTATTAATATTCTTAACGAGGTATGTGTATGCAGGTTTGGCAACAACGATTATACTCATCGCTGGCAGTGCTATTGGCAGTTGGTATGTGTTCAATAATTTTCTATGGTTATTTGACGCTACTGCCCCTGGAGTTGGCCTACTTGTGGTCGCTTTGCATGCCTATGGTGTCAAGTTTGTAAGTGAGTTCTTACAGAAGCAGGCCATAAAGAAACAGTTTGCAGGTTACTGCTCAAAAGAAGTTGTAGAGATGCTACAGAAAGATCCAGACCTAATCAAGCGTGGTGTGCGTAAAGACGTTAGTGTTATGTTCAGCGACCTGCGTGGCTTTACACCTATTGGTGAACACTACGGTGATGACGTTGCCGGGCTGGGTAAGTATATGAATGGTTACATGGATAGTATTAGTCGCCCTATCCTAGACAACAACGGTATGGTTATCAAATACGTAGGTGACGCTAGTATGCACATACACGGTGCTCCAATTGATGATGCTAATCATGCACATACTATCGTTAAGGTAGGACTTGAGATGTTAGATGCTGTTGATGCTTACACAAAAGAAATGGAAGCACAAGGATTACCACCAGCCGCAATGGGTTGGGGTTGTAACACAGGCATTGGCTTCATTGGCGAGATGGGATCAACAGACAGACATAGTTATGACATCTTAGGCGATATGGTTTCAACAGCCGCACGTTTAGAAGCACGTTGTAAAGCCTACGGCGTGTTGGCCATCATCGGTGCTGAAACATATAACAGAACTAAAGACGACTTCTTCTACTTGCTATTAGACAACTTACAACCTAAAGGCAAAACAGTAGCAGACTTAATCTACACCGTAATACGCACACGCGGAGAAGATTATAGCAAAGACAAAGAGCAACACGATAAGATGCATAACTTGTATAAACAGAAAAAATTTGATGAGGCTGCGGCTATGTGCAGTAAGATGAAAGGACTATTTGGTGGCCAGATGGACAAGTACTATAAGATTTGGATTGAACGGTGCGAGTTTATGAAACAACAAGACTTGCCTAATAACTGGAACGGCGAATTTATCGCTCACGAAAAATAATGTATACTCCTATAGATTGGTGGCTTGACTATTCTGTTTGGTTAATGCTACAATACAAATTTATGTGCCCAGCACGAATGATCAGTGTTAATGACGATATGGAAAATTTCCTAAAACAATTTAGTCTTAACGGAATCAAATCTTTTAATATCTGTCAATGATTTTTAAAATTATTTTAACGACTGTGTTTACAGCAGTAAGTCATTTGGTATTGGCTAATCCAATTACAGCACAGTCTTGGTTAGTTGCTGACAAAGACGGCAAAATAATTGCAGGAACAAATACTAAGGAAACTCGTAGTATAGCCAGTATCACTAAACTAATGAGTGCAATGGTTGTATTAGACGCTGGACAGGATCTCAATGAATATATCAAACCCTATACTAGAAGAGAAATGTTACAGTTGTCTATTGTAAGGTCAGACAATAATTCTGCTACTGAATTGTGTAATCATTATCCGGGTGGTTTGGCGAATTGCATTTCTGCCATGAACGCAAAGGCAAGAATATTAGGTCTAACAAACACTAAATTTACAGATGCTACAGGTTTAGGCGTAATGAATGTCAGCACTGCTGAAGAATTAATTAAAATTGTATTAGAAGCCAGTAAGTATTCTGAAATCGTTCATGCTAGTAAAATGAGTGCAGTACAAATAAAAATTAAGAAAAAATATTTGGTATTTCCAAATACCAATCCAATTATAGGAAAGCGTCACGATTTTATTATCAGTAAGACTGGTTGGATTCGTGCCAGCGGCGGCTGTATTGTTATGATGTTGGATACCGATGTTGGTCGAAAAATCGTTGTAGTATTAGGTAGTAAAAATACGCATACACGTATTCCTGAAGCAGAATTTATTGCACAGCACTTCTAATTTTTGCCAACTTAAAAAATTCTAAAATCTTAATATAAATCCAACCAATATCTAATTCAAACCAACGACGTCTAAATTTAGGATTTGCAGGATCTAGGTGATGATTGTTATGTAGTTCCTCGCCACCAATAAGAATGCCTACAGGACCTATGTTGCGACTGTGATCGTTAGTATCTCCATTGCGGTACCCCCACCAATGACCAATACCGTTGATAAAGCCCGCGGCCCAGAATGGAATCCAAATCATTTGAATACCCCATATTAGAATACCGGGCAAGCCAAAAAGAACAAGATCTATGATCAGCATTAGAATGAATCCTGCCCGGTGATGTCGAGTATAAAATAGTTCAAGTTTATCTTTAGGAGTGCCTGCTCCGTATTTGATAACCATGTTAGGATCTTTAGTGGCTTCGTGATATAAACTCCAGCCGCCTAATAATAATTTTTTAATACCAAATAGATGTGGGCTGTGCGGATCACCTTCTACATCGGTGTTCTGATGATGTTTTCTATGTACTGCTACCCAAGCCTTTGTGGTCATCCCTGTGGTCAGCCAAACCCAAAAACGGAAAAAATGATTCAGTGCAGGATGAAACTCTATTCCCCTGTGTGCTTGACTACGATGTAGATACAGTGTTACGCTGATAATAGTGATGTGTGTGAGTAACAGGGTTATCAGTAGTCCCTGTAAGAAAGTAATAGTGAACATAATATTACTTATCTTAACCTTCGCCGGCGCCGGCAGTTTTATCGTCTTCTGATTTTTCTTTCTTTTTATTGATTTCTTTTTCTGCTTCTACACGTTCATATTCAATGGTTTTACCACGAAGATGTAAAACAGTATTAACTTTTTGGTTTAAACGAATTAAATCGTTGTCCAGCATACGAATACGATCAATAAGAGCAATCAAAACTCCGTTAGCCTCACTTAGAACTGGCTTAACTTCTTTAGTGCTCCATTCCCATACATACTTGATAATGAATCCCATACCCACTGCCATAACAATGGGAAATCCATATTTGTTTACAAGATCTACAACATCCATTTACTTCTCCTATTTGTCCCAATGCCCTTTACTGCGGGTTGGTGTTACGGGCGGTTTGTTTTTGTATTGTTCGTAAGCATTAGGACCTTTTGAACTATTATTTCTTTCGTAGTGCTGTCGAATTTCTTCCAATGTCCATAATGCATATACACTAACCGCTGCCGCAAAAACCGCAAGCAGATAAATTATAAGAAGCATATATCCATCTACATACATAGTCCGACTATTACTCCAATGAAGATTCCAAAAGCAAAAGCCTTCCACATATCACTGTCATACCATATAGCCCGAGGTTGGTTATACCAGTCTTTAATATGTTGTGGTTGTGCGTCATACCACAGTTCCCATTTACTTTTCTTGAACATTTACAGGGTGTCCTTTTACAAATTGTTCTACTGGATCCATTTTAACTAGCATGGCACGCCCATTGACATTAGTTACTTTAAAGCAATCACCGTTCTTCCATCCTAACTTGTCTATGTCCAATTCTTCGTCTAGAAGAATTCTACTAGGACTTAAATCCCAACTATAATCGATATATTGCATCTCTTTCTCTTTTTATAATGTCGCTGATTTCATCTGCAACTTTACGCATTTCTAAACTTTGAATAGGATCTAGTATTGCACGAGCTTGATCGTGCAAATCTATTACTAAATCGTTTAATTTATTTTTAGTCTCTTCTAGCATCATTTTTACCATCGGCGCGAGCAATACGATCTACGTCTGGACGTAATCCCAGTGCATTAGATACAATAGTATCGATACGTACAACATCGTGATTCATTGTTTTAACACGGTTGTCCAAAGCAGTAATAATTCCCGCCATTCCTTTGATACTGCCCAAAACACCCTGTAAAAGCAGTTTAATGGTTAGATAAACAAAGTACCCGCCTGCTAAGGCTGCCGCTACCGGCATGCCCAAATCACCAATTATTTTGAAAATATCGCCCATTTTACGCTCCTAAACTTTATATGAGTATTTATGTGAGCAGATAAGTATTTGACAGGTTAAATATTAGAATGCTATAATCGTAGCACTTTATAAAACAAGGAATCATGTCACAAATCCACATTCAAAAATTTGAAGCATCTATGTTTGAGTATTGCTCACAACAGGCAGAAAGATCATACAAATTGATAGAAGATGGCGAAATTGAAATAGGCTTAGAAAAATTGGGCCATTTAGCGGATGTATTACAAATGCTGGTCGGCTCTAAAAGCACTTCCGGCGTTACAAGTATTAATACATTTGCACAGGAAGTCAGAGATCTTTCAGATGACGACAAAGACGAAATTTACACTCATTTTCAAGAAAATGGTTTTGGACAATACATACCGGAGTGATGATGAAAAAAATTGATGAATTCGATGCCGAACAAAGAATTGATCTGCGTCTACTAGAAAATTCTATCCATTATTTAGATGGAGAAATTGACGAGGATTCTATAGGTGCTGTAGTTAAATGGATCCTATATGAAAATTTAGATGCCACAAAAACCAAAACCCTAACACTTTATATCAATTCCACAGGCGGAGATCTTTATCAGGCATTCGCATTAATTGACATAATGCGTAGCAGTCCTCATGTGATTAGAACTGTAGCCATTGGCTCGTGTATGAGCGCGGCGTTTTTAATTTTTGCCTGCGGAGATAAGAAAGAACGTTATGCATCTCAAAACGCTAGTTTTATGTGTCATCAGTTTACCGAAAGCATGGACAGTAAGTATCATGATTTGAAAGCAACTATGAAAGAAAATGATCTCTGCAATCAACGTATGATTGATATTTTAAAAGATGTTACTGGATTGGCTCCAAGTAGAATTAGATCAAAACTTTTGCCAGCCAGCGATGTTTATTTGTCGGCACAGGAAGTGGTTGACTTTGGTGTAGCAGATCAAGTAATATAAATTATGAGAAACTATTGGACTTGTACAAAATTTGCTGATTGGATTCGTGGGACTACAAAATTGAAGTGTGGTACTGCCGAAGAATGGAACGAATGGGAAACTCGTGCTAAAAAAGCATATCCTATTCGTTGGTGGATTGCTGAAGAAGGATTAGACAAGATCCAAGACGTATGGTGTTGGATTCCAGAAAGACTGAATGATATACGATATTACATTAATAATCGCTGGGTGTCTCATAGCCATCGCCTCACGGCACATCCTCGAGACATCAAACCGGGACAATGGCAAGACGTTGGCAATCGCTTCCTTCCTTGTTTGTTTAACGAGCTTGTGGATTTTGTTGAAATAGAACAAGCATGGCATACCTGTATGTGGGATGAAGCGGCTCGTAAAAAGTATGCGCCGCCTTGGTGGCGCAGTGGTTGGCTACGTTGGAGAACTTGGCGCTGTCCAGAAGCAGGCGTCGCTCATCTAAAGTGGGCCATGACCTTAACTAACGCAGAATTCTGCGAAGAAGGCCAAACACCCGAACCCACTTATCAAGCCAAAGCCGCTAAAGAAATTTTAGAATTATATACATGGTGGACTGTTACCTATCGTAATCGTCCTGACCCGTACGAAGCAAGCGGATGGAGTGCGGCTTGTGAAGCGCAACGTGAAGCCAACGGTGGTAAGTTGAGCTTTAGTAGTCCAAAAGATCCTGTACTTAAAAAACAAAGTGACAGGGCTCACAAAGAACTTCGTAAAATCGAAGCCGCTTACGAAAAAGAAGATGAGGCTATGATGATCCGTCTTATCAAAGTTCGTGAGAGTCTTTGGACATAGTAGATAAACATAATAACAAGGAGAATGATTATGGCAACAAACAGACTTACAGACTTTCAAAAGATTGTAGAAGCAATGGAAACAGATTTTGAAAAGTTCTATGATAAAGGAGTTAATGCCGCTGGTACTCGTGTACGCAAACATTTACAAGAGTTGGCTAAACTCTGTAAAGAAGTTCGTAACGATGTAACCGCAGTTAAAAATGCTCGTAAAGAATCTGCAGGTAAGTAATGGATAAAAAAGACATGAAACGAGATGTGGCAACCTTTGCACACATGCTCAAAGAATTGATGAATGACCCAACTCCAGATGTATTAGTTACATTAGATAGAGATATTCAACATTTCATTTATGGTCGAACTGCGGTATTGGTCAAACATAATGAAGGCAAACCCATTGGAACTATTGCAGATATTTCAGCAGTAGTTGGTGCTGCCTTTGCTGATGTACTAAAAGAATTTACCAAAGGTCGCGTCGGTGAAGATGAGCTAGATAAAATAGTACAGACAGCACGTATGAATTTGATCAGCGGATTCGAGGCTCGTGCTCCAAAACCAAATCCTTTAGAAACAAAACCCGAAGAAACGAAAACCGAGGAAGTAGCACAATGATTCCAGCATACAGTGAAGAAGTAAAGATTCAAGTACATGAAAAAGACTCTAGCCTTCTTCCGCTGGAACAACAGATTCGGCAACTGCAAGAACAGGTTAGACTATTGCAAGAAACTGTGGAGTATATGAATCGAGAAAGATCTCGTTTGAAAAGCGAAGTGGATCAAATCAAGAACTTAATAAGTAGGAGAGGATATGAATCGTGAAAAACTCGAGAATCACATCGAACATTTACAGAAAAAACATGACGACTTGGATCGATTAATTCAAGAAGAATATAATAGATATCAGGACGACAGATTAGTTTTATATCTCAAAAAAGAAAAACTTGCTCTTAAAGATGAAATAGAAAAATTTAAGAAGGATTTAAGTTCACTATGAATTGGTTGTTTTGGCTTGTCATTTTAATTATTGTTGGATTTGGTATCTGGTGGATCATGGACTGGCACGATAAATTTCCAGACGGAGAATAATGCAGTATAAAGAATTTCTCGACTGGGTTGACATGCCAAAGTTTGCCAGTGCATGTCATAACATCTGTCATCAAACAATTTTAAATGAATCCACGAACAGAATGATGAAAGAAAAATTCATCATTGCGGCAATGCAATTATCTAATCATAAACAAAATATCGATTGGACAGACGAACGAGATTACGATGTAAAGTTTACTAATTGGGTTGCCGGGGATATAGAAGTAAAAACAGGAAACGAGCCTATGTTTTCTACTAAGACTGGCAAGCCTAAAAAACAGATAAGTTTAAAATTAAAAAACGTCTATGAAAGTAGAAATCAACGAACTACTTTAGATAAAGACTTTGATCATTTAATGATAATACAAATTAAAGGAAAGTTTGCTGTGGCTTTTGTAGACTATGCCACAGTAAAGGCAAATTTAAAACAACTTACAGATGGATTTTTAGTTAAACTAACACACGATCAAATAAATATTGTTTACGAACAAGATATGAGAAAAGAACTACCGTCTTGGACTATCGATTTAGACCCAAAAACATGGGTTATATCACAGTTAGTCAAAGCAGGAGTTTAACGCACACACAGAGAAAAATATTTTTAATAACAAGGAAAAAAGTAATAATGGCAACAGGAAAAGTAAAATGGTTCAATGACGCTAAAGGTTTTGGTTTCATTACACCGGACAATGGCGGCAATGACTTATTTGCTCATTTCTCACAAATTCAGACGGGTGGTTTCAAAACACTCCAAGAAGGACAGAGTGTAAGATTTGATATCACAATGGGTCAAAAAGGCGAGCAGGCTAGTAATATCCAGCCAGCCTAAGGAATTGGAGGACTTATGGAACCAGATTACAATTTTGCAATTGGCATTGTGGTAGTGGTAGTGGTATTTCTATTAGTCCTCTATTAAGGAATTGTTGTAATCCCTTCAAAGCGAAGGCATGTTGGACGGCGGTTCGATTCCGCCCAGGTCCACCAAAAGGAATTTATGAACGAGACAGAACTAAAACTTAGAGAAATGTATATACAGACTGCCAAGTCTATTGTTGCATTTATCCGAGCAAGACATTTTGGACATTGTTAAGTTTCTTTTGTTGGGCCTGACAAGGTTTCGACAGCGTGAGATAGTAGAGACGGCAACACGGTAGGCGATGACCGTAAATCAAGCAAAACTAGTAAATGCAAACGCATCTACATTTGAGTATTACACAGTCGAAGGCTTTGCGGCCGACGCTCGTGTAGCGGCCTAAGAAACTGCAACTCCGGGGTAGGACTTACCTTGTAACCAAAACAACCAAAAGGCTCTTCGGAGCCTTTTCTTTTGGACTAATTGCCGTCAATGACTCCAAATTTTGGAACCATCGACCGTTGACTTAACCAAAAAGCGGTGTTATACTAATGGCATACAGTAAACAACTAGGCACAGAAAGGCTATAGATGATTATCAACACAGCACCGCAAAACGAAGCAATTTTGAGCAACGTTGGTGAAATTGGTGAGTTCCGTATTCGTAACTCTGCCAAAGCATTTAACATTTTGAGCTCGGGCTTGTATGCCAACAAGATCCGTGCTATCATTCGTGAACTTTCTTGTAATGCCGTGGACAGCCATGTTGCCGCTGGCAGACAAGAAACTCCATTTGATGTACATCTTCCCAATCAACTTGAACCTTGGTTCGCTATTCGCGACTACGGTACTGGACTGAGTCATGAACAAGTTACTAACATCTATACAACGTATTTCGAATCTACTAAGACTAACTCAAACGACTTTATTGGTGCTCTTGGGCTTGGTAGTAAGTCTCCTTTTTCATATACTGATAACTTCACTGTAAC
>JACCEA012502078.1_pt1 | contig 22194 bp, 20 predicted proteins | sample 7449851 | NCBI WGS metagenome assembly JACCEA01 (sample SAMN15323453, study PRJNA562643) | freshwater metagenome | isolation source: river surface water | place: USA:Blue River Watershed | collected 2017-08-18 | reverse complement strand
CTGCTGTTGAGCTGGATGCATACCCCGCATGGATGGCTGACCGTGCCTGCCGCCCTCATCGCCAAAGTAGCCAGCGCGCAGGAGGCATTGAGCAGTGCTGCGTCGATTGCGGAGACCCGCGCCAGCCGGCGTGCCTCGACAGGCTTCGTTACCGACCAACCGGCTGGCGTGGCCGAGGTGCGCAACCAGACGATCCCCGGCCCCGGCGGTCCTTTGCCGATTCGAATCTACATCCCGCAGATCACCTCCGCGAAGCTTCCGCTGATTGTGTACTTCCACGGCGGTGGCTGGGTGCTCGGCGATCTCGACTCCCACGACAACCTGACCCGAGCACTGGCCGTTAAAACCCCGGCAATCGTGGTGGCCGTTGACTACCGGCTGGCGCCGGAGCATGTCTACCCGGCCGCACTGGAGGATGCCTATGCCGCCGTGCGCTGGGTTGCAGAGAATGCGGCGTTCTTCAACGGGGATGCTTCGCGTCTGGCGGTCGCCGGGGACAGCGCCGGAGGGAATCTGGCCGCCGCAGTCAGCCTGCTGGCGCGTGATCGCCAGGGCCCGCCCATCAGCGCACAAGTGCTGCTGTATCCAGCGGTTGATCTGCGTAACCTGGATCGCCCATCTGCAGTGGACTTTGCCGATGGCTACTTCCTGACCCGGCCGCGCATGGCCTGGTTTATCGAACAGTACGTACCGAGCGTGGCGCAGCGCCGCGAGCCACTGGCTTCACCGTTGCTGGCCAGCTCACATGCCAACTTGCCCCCAGCCCTGACCATCACCGCCGGTTTCGACCCGCTGCGCGATGAGGGCGAAGCCTATGCCAAGGCGCTCGCCAACGTCGGCGTGACCAGCGAACTGCAGCGTGTTGAAGGCGTGCTGCATGGTTTTATCTCGATGGATCGCTGGTTCCCCGAAGCCGCTGAGGCCACCGACCGGGTGGCCAGCTTCTTGCGCGAGCAGTTCAACCAGACAGAGCCTGTGCCAAATATTGGTCCGGCCCAGTGAAGTTTTAATTTCGCCCGCTTTCGTAGGAGCCAGCTTGCTGGCGATCAGAGCGATCGCCAGCAAGCTGGCTCCTACAGTGTGAGCTCAAATATTAACGGGCCGGATCAATAACTAATCAGGAAATGGCGCTGCGCCGGCAGTCAGATTGATCAGCCCGTGTAGCGCCAGCTCAACCGTCTGCCGGCGCACTGCGGCACGATCACCGCTGAACCGGCGACGCAGACTGAACAACTGCTCACCGTCAGCCCACGCCAGCCAGACAGTACCCACTGGTTTATCCGCCGTTCCGCCGTCCGGCCCGGCGATACCGCTGACGGCCACGCCGAAACGGGCACTACTGTGCTGACAGGCGCCCCGCACCATCGCCTCAACCACTTCACGACTGACCGCACCGACCTCGGCGAAGAGCCCCTCGGCGACACCCAGCTGATGGGTTTTCTGCCGGTTGGAGTAGGTCACGTAACCGGCCTCGAACCAGGCCGAACTGCCGGCAACCCGGGTGATGGCCTCGGCAATACCGCCACCGGTACAGGACTCGGCGGTGCACGCCTGCGCCTGCTGCGCAAGCAAGTTTCGCCCCAGCCGGGCAGCCAGTTCAGTAAGACCATCCATCGAGTGCCTCCGGACTTAATACAGACAAGGTGGATACCGTACACTACGCGACTTTGTGATTGCAGCCGGACCCGCGCCAGATGAGCGACCTCTCAGCCCACACCCCCATGATGCAACAGTACTGGAAGCTGAAGAATCAGCATCCGAACCAACTGATGTTCTATCGCATGGGCGACTTTTACGAACTGTTCTACGAGGATGCGAAAAAGGCCGCCGCCCTGCTCGATATCACGCTGACCGCCCGTGGTCAGTCGGCAGGCAACGCCATCCCGATGTGCGGCCTGCCCTTCCATGCCGCCGAAGGTTATCTGGCCAAACTGGTCAAGCTCGGCGAATCGGTAGTGATCTGCGAGCAGATTGGCGATCCGGCCACCAGCAAGGGCCCGGTAGAGCGTCAGGTGGTGCGCATCATCACACCCGGCACCGTGAGTGACGAAGCCCTGCTGGATGAACGCCGTGACAACCTGCTGGCCGCGGTACTCGGTGATGAACGCCTGTTCGGGCTGGCTACGCTGGATATCACCAGCGGAAGCTTCGGCGTGCTGGAGATTCAGGGCTGGGAGAACCTGCTGGCCGAGATCGAGCGCCTCAGCCCGGTTGAGCTGATGATTCCGGATGACTGGCCGCAAAGCATGCCGCTGGAAAAACGTCGTGGCGTTACCCGGCGGGCACCCTGGGATTTTGATCGCGACAGCGCCCTGAAAGGCTTGTGCCAGCAGTTCGCCACTCAGGATCTGAAAGGCTTTGGCTGTGAAAACCTGACCCTGGCGATCGGCGCTGCCGGCTGCCTGCTCACCTATGCCAAGGAGACCCAGCGCACCGCCCTGCCGCACCTGCGCAGCCTGCGTCATGAGCGGCTGGATGACACGGTGATCCTCGACGGTGCCAGCCGGCGCAATCTGGAGCTGGACACCAACCTGGCCGGCGGCCGCGATAACACCCTGCAGTCGGTGGTCGACCGCTGCCAGACCAGCATGGGCAGCCGCCTGCTCACCCGCTGGCTGAACCGCCCGCTGCGTGACCTGAGCGTGCTTGAAGCGCGACAGGATTCCATCAGTTGCCTGCTCGACGGTTACCGCTTCGAGCAACTGCAACCGCAACTCAAAGACATCGGCGACATTGAACGTATTCTCGCCCGCATTGGCCTGCGCAATGCCCGCCCCCGCGATCTGGCACGCCTGCGCGATGCACTGGCGGCATTGCCGGCGTTGCAGAGTGCCATGTCGAGCCTGGAGGTTGAGCACCTGCAAGGGCTGGCGCGAACCATCAGTACCTACCCGGCACTCGCCGATCTGCTGAACCGCGCCATCATCGACAATCCGCCCGCGGTGATTCGCGACGGTGGCGTGCTGAAAACCGGCTATGACGCCGAACTGGATGAACTGCAGGGCCTGAGCGAGAACGCCGGTCAGTACCTGATGGATCTGGAAACCCGCGAGAAAGCCCGTACCGGGCTGGCCAATCTGAAAGTCGGCTACAACCGCGTGCACGGCTACTTCATCGAGTTGCCCAGCAAGCAGGCCGAATCCGCGCCCGCTGACTATATCCGCCGGCAGACCCTCAAAGGCGCCGAACGCTTCATTACACCGGAGCTCAAGGCGTACGAAGACAAGGCACTCTCGGCCCAGAGCCGCGCGCTGGCCCGTGAGAAGCAACTCTATGAAGCCCTGCTGGAACACCTGATCGGCGAACTGGCACCACTGCAGGACAGCGCCGCAGCACTGGCGGAGCTGGACGTGCTGAGCAATCTGGCGGAGCGCGCGCTGAACCTCAGCCTGAATCGCCCGCAATTCGTCAGCGAAGCCTGCATGCGCATCGAGCAGGGGCGCCATCCGGTGGTGGAACAGGTGCTCGACTCCCCCTTCGTGGCCAACGATCTGGCACTCGACGGCAATACCCGCATGCTGGTGATCACCGGTCCGAACATGGGCGGTAAATCCACCTACATGCGCCAGACGGCGCTGATCGTATTGCTTGCGCATATCGGCAGCTTTGTCCCCGCCGCGCGCTGCGAACTGTCACTGGTGGACCGGATCTTTACCCGCATCGGCTCCAGCGATGATCTGGCTGGCGGACGCTCGACCTTCATGGTCGAGATGAGCGAAACCGCCAATATTTTGCACAACGCCAGCGACCGCAGCCTGGTCCTGATGGATGAAGTGGGCCGCGGCACCAGCACCTTCGACGGCCTGTCACTGGCCTGGTCGGCCGCCGAGCATCTGGCCCGACTGCGCGCGTTCACGCTGTTTGCCACCCACTACTTCGAACTGACGGTATTGCCCGACAGTGAACCGCTGGTAGCCAACGTGCACCTCAACGCCACCGAATACAACGAACGCATCGTGTTTTTGCATCGTGTGCTGCCAGGCCCTGCCAGCCAGAGTTATGGACTGGCGGTGGCACAACTGGCCGGCGTGCCGGGCGAAGTGATCCAGCGCGCGCGCGAACATCTGGCGCGCCTTGAAGCCACCAGCCTGCCGCATGAGACTGCTGCCGCAGGCAAGCCTTCGACCAAGCCCCTGCAGAGTGATCTGTTCGCCAGCCTGCCGCATCCGCTGCTGGAAGAGCTGCGCAAGGTCAAACCAGACGAGCTGACTCCGCGTCAGGCGCTGGAGCTGCTGTATGCCTGGAAAAACCGTATCTGACGTAAGGCAAACAAACTGTTAGAATTTCGCGCCTTTTTCGCATCGCCAGGTTTACAAGCGCAATTCTGGCGACCACTCTGAATCTGCCCCCTGCCGGGGCGCAATCCCTTCCAAGGAGAGCATCAGCATGACCTTCGTCGTCACCGACAACTGCATCAAGTGCAAATACACCGACTGCGTGGAAGTCTGCCCGGTGGATTGCTTCTATGAAGGCCCGAACTTTCTGGTCATTCACCCTGACGAGTGCATCGACTGCGCCCTGTGCGAGCCAGAGTGCCCGGCCGAAGCCATCTTCTCCGAAGACGAAGTGCCGGAAGACCAGCAGGAGTTCATCGAACTGAATGCTGATCTGGCGGAAATCTGGCCATGCATCACCGAGAAGAAAGAATCGCTGCCTGACGCTGAAGAGTGGGATGGCGTGAAGGACAAGTTGCAGTATCTGGAGCGCTAGATCGCTGAATACTTCAGGGCCCGCATCTATTGCGCGCCTTCAAGTTCCGGCAGACAAAAAAACGGGCGGCCTTGGCCGCCCATTTTTATCCCTCCTCCCGGTATCTCCGACTCATCATCCTGATGAAGCGCATCCAGCGCTGTCCTGACCGTCATCCTTGATAGCCTGTGCCATTCCGTTGGCACACCAGCGATACTAATAACTGCCTGAAAACCAGCAAGCCCGAAACAGCAGGTACTGGCGTACAAAATCATCAGTTTTAAATTTGCAAATCTTTAAATTTCAGCAGGTTAAACAAAAGATAAAATGCACCTCCAACAGGCCGTCGGGGAATTAGCGCCCACTGGACTACAGCAATGTAAGCCAATGCTTACATGCCACACGTATATGCCACGACCTATCAGGCTACGTGATGGCCCGGCCAAGGCACAGAACCGGCAGAATGAATGCACGAACACGGTTGGAATGAAATGAAACCTGCCCCCTCACCGAAACAGCCGACGCGCCTGTTCAAACTCAAAAGAGCCATTGGCCAGCTGATGCTGTCGATTATCGCCAGCCTGCCAATGACAACGGCCCATGCCGATACCGGGCATCAGCCATTGATCGCCGCTGCAGCCGACCTGCAATTCGCCCTGAGTGAAATAGCCCTGCAGTATCAGCACACTACGGGCAACTCGGTTCGCCTGGTGTTTGGTTCATCGGGTAATTTTTACCGCCAGATCCAGGAAGGAGCCCCGTTCGAGCTGTTCCTGTCCGCCGATGAAAGCTACGTCAGTCAACTGACTGCTGCGGGGAAAACCCGCGATGACGGCACGCTGTATGCCCTTGGCCGAATCGTCCTGATCGCACCGACCGGCTCACCACTGACCGTCGACGGCCAGCTGCACGGCCTGCGGCAGGCCTTGAGCCGAGGCGAGATCAGCAAGTTTGCCATCGCCAATCCGGAACATGCGCCCTACGGGCAAAGGGCGACAGAGGCACTGCAGCGAGCAGGTTTATGGAGTGCCTTGCAGGGCAAACTGGTGCTCGGCGAAAACGTTGCCCAAGCCGCGCAATTTGCCACCTCCGGCAATGCACAGGGTGGCATCATTGCCTACTCGCTAGCATTGTCACCAGCCTTGGCCAAGCAAAGCCGTTTTGCGCTCATACCACCGGATTGGCACCAGCCCCTGCGCCAGCGCATGGTGCTGCTGAACAATGCCAGCGAGGCAGGCGCTGCCTTCTATGCTTTCTTGCAGCAACCGGATGCCCGCAAGATTCTGCGCACATACGGCTTCTCATTGCCGGATGAAGATTAGGAAACACCTATGGATTGGGCGGCACTTCAACTATCCCTGAAACTGGCGATCTGTACCATGCTGCTGCTGTTGCCCATCGGCATCTGGGCAGGACGCCTGCTGGCCTGGACAACGTTTCGCAACAAATACCTGATCGAGGCGCTGCTGGCATTGCCGCTGGTATTACCGCCAACTGTGCTGGGGTTTTACCTGCTGGTGGCGATGGGCGCTGAATCACCCATCGGCCGCGCCTATCACGCCCTGTTTGGCACACAACTGACATTCTCCTTTGCCGGCCTGCTGATTGCGTCTTTGCTGTTCAATCTGCCGTTTGCCGTTCAACCGATGCAACGCGCCTTTGAAGCCATTCCCCGTGAGGTTCGGGAAGCGGCCCGCTGCTGTGGGCTCTCGTCCTGGCGCATCCTGCGGCGCATCGAGTTGCCACTGGCCTGGCCTGGAATCCTCTCGGCGATGGTGCTGACCTTCGCCCATACGCTGGGCGAGTTTGGTGTGGTGTTGATGGTCGGCGGCAGCATTCCGGGCGAGACCCGCACGATCGCCATAGCCATCTACGACCGGGTTCAGGCGTTTGATGACCATGCCGCCGCCAGCATGTCTGCCGTTCTTTTACTGATATCACTGCTGGCCATTGGCTTGTCTTACTTCGCGACCTCGCGACGCCTGCAGAGGCACAAACAGCATGAGTAACGGACTGCGGTTGCAACTCAGACAAAGCGGTCCGATCGCACTGGATGCCCATCTGGATTGTGCGCCCGGAGAAGTTCTGGCGCTGGTCGGACCTTCCGGCAGTGGCAAATCGACCCTGTTGCGCAGCATCGCCGGTCTTTATCAGCCGCAATCGGGCAAAATCGAGTGCGCCGGTGAATGCTGGTTTGATAGCACTCGTGGCATTGCTCTGCCCACATCGCGCCGGCGTATCGGCATGCTGTTTCAGCAGTTCGCCCTGTTTCCACACCTCAGCGCAGAAGACAACGTGGCCGAAGCGCTACTCGACCACCCGGCAACCGAGCGCAGAGCACGGGCCCGGGACTGGCTGGATCGCGTGCACTTGCAAGGACTGCATCATCGCCTGCCACACCAGTTATCCGGCGGTCAGCAGCAAAGGGTGGCGCTGGCCCGGGCGTTGGCCCGGGAACCCCAGGTGCTGTTGCTGGATGAACCCTTCTCGGCGGTTGACCGTTCTACCCGCGAGGCATTGCACGCAGAGCTGACGGAGCTGCGCGTGGCCTTTCGCATGCCGGTCATTCTGGTGACCCACGACCTTGAGGAAGCCACCTTGCTGGCGGACCGCATGTGCATCCTCAATGAAGGCCGTACGCTGCAAACCGGCAGCCCTGACCACCTATTGCAATCGCCAGAGTCGGCCGCTGTTGCCCGCATGCTGGGCATGCGCAACATCTTTACCGGCACCCTGCTGGCTCACGAAGCCGATCACAGCCTGCTGCGCTGGAACGACCTGACGCTGAAAGTCAGGCCCCACAGGCATTTGCCAGCCGGTTGCGAAGTCAAATGGGTAATTCCTGTTTCCGGTGTCTTGCTCATGCCATTGGCCGACAGGCCTGGCACGCCCCTGGACAATCCTGTCAGTGTCAGGATTCAGCGACTGCTGTCACTGGGCGAGCAATATCGCGTCAATCTGGAAAGCACCGGGCAACCACTGAGCATGAACGTCGCACGGCATGTTGCACAACGCTGCAAGCTGACTGAAGGGGAAACTATCGAGGTCAGACTGCGCGGCGAAACCATTCATATGATGGCGGACTGACCAAGCCGCAACGGCTTGCTGCCCTCACCTGCACAGGTCAGATGAGGGCCGGCTTTTACTGGAACAGCGAATCACCGGAAAGACCGTTGCTTTCCAATATCTCGCGCAGGCGCTTGAGCGCTTCAACCTGAATCTGCCGAACCCGTTCACGGGTGAGACCGATCTCATGGCCTACCTCTTCCAGCGTGCTGCTTTCATGGCCACGCAAACCGAAACGGCGGATCACCACTTCCCGCTGCTTCTCGGTCAGATCACCCAGCCACTCATCAATACTCTGCGACAGATCACTGTCCTGCAGCAGATCACAGGGATCGGTGGTGCGATCATCCGTCAGGGTATCGAGCAACGTCTTGTCTGAATCCGGGCCAAGCGAAACATCCACCGAGGAAACACGCTCGTTCAGACCCAGCATGCGCTTGACATCCGACACGGGTTTTTCCAGCAGACAGGCAATCTCTTCCGGGGATGGCTCGTGGTCAAGCTTTTGCGTCAACTCACGCGCCGCACGCAGATAGACGTTGAGCTCTTTCACCACATGGATGGGCAGACGGATAGTCCGCGTCTGATTCATGATGGCGCGCTCGATGGTCTGACGGATCCACCAGGTCGCGTAGGTGGAAAAGCGGAAGCCGCGCTCAGGATCGAATTTCTCCACCGCCCTGATCAGTCCGAGGTTGCCCTCTTCAATCAGATCCAGCAGCGACAAACCACGATTGACATAACGACGGGCTATCTTCACCACCAGTCGCAGATTACTCTCGATCATGCGTTTGCGACCGGCAGGGTCACCGCGTTGCGCCAGGCGTGCAAAATGCACTTCTTCCTGGGGACTGAGCAGTGGCGAAAAGCCGATTTCGTTGAGATATAACTGGGTGGCGTCCAGCGCCCGGGTGTAGTCGATGTACTTGTGCTGCTTCAGGCCTGCAGAAGCTTTGGTGCCCCGACTGGTGGCAGGTTGATCCGACTCAGCATCAGCCGCATCTTCCATGATGATTTCACGCTCCAGCAGGAGCAAATCATCGTCAACTTCGAACTCAGGCACTTCATTAAGTTTGAGAGCCATTTCTTATTATCCTTCACTGAGTCCCGCCGCAAGCCTGCAATCGCCAGTATCCATGGCATTCGCACGCTTGCCCCCCTAGGTAACCGCACGAACAGACCCCAGGTTATCGACGTGGCAGATACTGCAGCGGATCGACGGGTTTACCCTGCCGGCGAATTTCGAAATGAAGCTTCACCCGGTCGGCACCTGTCGAACCCATGTCGGCAATGACCTGTCCTGCCTTGACCTTTTGCCCTTCCCGCACCAGCAAACTGCGGTTATGTCCGTAAGCGCTTACATAGACATCGCTGTGCTTGATGATCACCAGTTCGCCGTAGCCCCGCAAACCACTTCCGGCATACACAACGGTTCCGTCCTGCGCAGCCAAAACAGGCTGTCCTAATTCACCGGCGATATCAATGCCTTTATTCAAACTACCGTTTGAAGAAAACCGGCCAATCACTTGCCCCGTCGCAGGCCACGCCCAGCCTGCGCTGGAGAGCTTTACCGGGGTCACTACCGGAGCGGGCAAAGCAGAAGGTTTACTGCTGGCAACCGGAGAATTATTCATGCTAACCGGCGGCTTGGCGGCTTGCGGCACTGGCTGAATCGGTGGATAGGCAGCAGGCTTACCCGGTGTGGCAACCGGCTTGGACGTGGCGGTATAGGTTGCTGGCGAACGGACTGCTGGCTGCGCCGGGGATAGCGAGTCAAAACGGATGACCTGTCCCGGCTTGATCACGTAGGGCGCCGGTATGTTGTTACGGGCCCCGAGCGCTTTCCAGTCCCAGCCAAATCGGAACGCTATCGAGTACAACGTATCGCCACGCTGCACAATGTACTGCCCACCTGCCGGCTGGGGCTTCTGCTGCTTGGCCGAAGCCGCATTGCGATCAACCACCTGCACGGACTCACTCGGCGAACTGCTGCAACCCGCCAACAGACCGGCAACAAGACTTCCCAGGAGCAGCATACGCAGCGCCGGCAATGGCTGATCCGCAGTATGCGATTGTGCTGCGCAGTTCAATGATGGCACCTCTTGCCTCCCTGTAAATTTCACTGGCCCAGGGCCTTGGCAGGCCTGGACAGGTAGGCTGCCAGCCACTCCAACCCCAGAACCAGGGCAGCGCCCGCCAGTGCAAGGCTGATCGCCAGGAGTACTTGCGGGTCTTGGGCAAACTGACTCGGCCAGAGATTTTCCTGCAACAACGGCTGCATCACGCCCTGACTATCGGCACGCCAGGTCAGCGTATGTTTCCACGGCCACACTTTGTTCAGAGAGCCAACCATCAGCCCGGCAAGAAAGGCCAGCGTAACGTCACGCCAGCGATGCAGCAGCCAATGCAAAAATCTGGAAAAACACAGGATTCCCAACAAGCAGCCACTGGCAAAAACCGCCAGCACCAGCAGATCCAGCTCTTTTACTGCACCGATGACGATCGAGTAAAGGCCCAGCAGCAGCAGGATAAAGCTGCCGGAAATACCAGGCAGGATCATCGCGCAAATGGCCACCGCACCGGCCAGAAACAGCGTCAGCAAAGTGCCTTCAAGCTGAATCGGGGCAGCCACCGTGATCCACCAGGCAAAAACACCACCGAGCAAGGCACTGACCAGCCGTGATGTGCTCCAGTGCCCGACCTCACGGTAAACAATGTGCGTGGAGACCAGAATCAGTCCGAAAAAAAACGACCAGATGGCCACCGGCTGGGTTTCGAGCAAGGCTGTAATCAGCCGGGCGAGGGACAACACACTCAGCAGGATTCCACTCACCAGCGCCAGCAGGAAATTGGCGTTAGCGCATTGCCATGCCTGAGCGATGCGACCACGCAGCAACAGGGTCGCGGCTTTCGGCAATTGCGCCAGCGAGGCCAGCAATTCGTCGTAAATGCCGGTGATGAATGCCACTGTGCCGCCAGACACGCCCGGCACAACATCCGCCGCGCCCATAGCCATTCCTTTGAGAAACAACAGTAAGTAATGCTTCAAGGCTTTCCCCATGATCAGGCCAGCGGTCCATTGAGCAAAGGAACAAAACGCACAGAATCCAGCACATGGCGTGAAAAGCCGTCTTCCTCACGGATGATCAGTAGCAAATCCTGCTCCTCGCCCGCCCCGACGGGAATAACCAGACGCCCACCCGGCGCCAATTGATCCAGCAGTGCCTGCGGCACATCGCTGGCGGCAGCCGTCACCATGATGCCGTTGTACGGTGCCAATGCTGGCCAGCCCTCCCAGCCATCGCCCCAGCGGAACACCACATTGCGCATTTTCAGTTCAGCCAGGCGTTCCTTGGCGCGATCCTGCAGAACCTGAATACGCTCCACGGTAAACACCCGCTCGACCAACTGGGCCAGCACAGCCGTCTGATAACCACAGCCAGTACCAATCTCCAGCACCTTGTCCAGCGGCCCACCGGCGAGCAACAACTCGGTCATCCGGCCAACCATGTAGGGCTGCGAAATGGTCTGGTTATGCCCGATGGGCAGTGCGGTGTCCTCATAGGCGCGATGTGCCAGCGCTTCGTCAACAAACAGATGCCGCGGCGTACGCCGAATGACTTCCAGCACCCGCGCACTGGACAAGCCTTCTTCGTACAAGCGCTCAATCAGGCGTTCACGCGTGCGTTGCGAGGTCATGCCGATACCGCGACGCTGCATCTCATCTTCAAGAGGACTCACAACAACGACTCCAACCAGCTCTCCATGCCCGAAAACCCATCGGCAAACGTACGATCCAGCTGCAGCGGCGTGACGGATATATAGCCCTGCATCACCGCATGAAAATCGGTGCCGGGGCCTCCATCTTCAGCATCACCGGCGACCGATATCCAGTAACCTTCCTTGCCGCGCGGATTGACCACCTTGACCGGTGCGGCCGCGCGGGCGCGATGACCGAGGCGGGTCAACTGCACACCGCGGATGTGATCCAGCGGCAGGTTTGGCACATTGATATTGAGCACCGTGCGCGCCGGCAAGCTCAGCCGATCCTGCGCTTCGACCAGTTTGCGGGCGAACCAGGCAGCGGTGGGCAGGTTATCCGGCAGACGCGACAACAGGGAAAAGGCAAAGGCTGGCCGTTCGAGAAAACGTCCTTCCAGCGCCGCTGCGACGGTGCCTGAGTACAGCACGTCATCGCCCAGATTGGCACCCAGGTTGATACCGGAAACTACCATATCCGGCGATTGAGCCAGCAAGCCGTTCAGGCCAAGGTGTACGCAATCGGCCGGCGTGCCATTGAGGCTGATAAAGCCATTGGACAAGCGCTGTGGATGCAGTGGACGGTCGAGTGTCAGCGAACTGCTGGCGCCACTCTTGTCCTGGTCCGGAGCGATCACCTCGCACTCTGCAAAATCGGCCAGCGCCGAATGCAGCGCAGCCAGACCTGGGGCATTCACCCCGTCATCATTGGAAATCAGAATTCGCATGCAGTATCCGTAGGTCCCGCGGCCACAAGTTCAACCAGTTCGCGCACCACCACGGTGGCGAAACATCCTGCGGGCAGGACAAAAGCCAGTTGCAGAACATCAGGTTCGGGATAATGCCATGTCAGCCGGTTGATGGGGAGGCGCAACGTGCGCCTTTCCTGCTTCATTCCAGCGCTTGCCAGCCAGTTGGCCAGAGCGGCATGTTCGCCCGCCAGCCTTTGCTCCTGGGTGTGCGCACTGCCAGCCGCCGGCGAATCGCCTTCCCCCCACAACGGCCCGGTCGGATGCAGGTCCAGAATGGCCAGGCGCGGATCGACGCACTCGGCCTCGCCCGCCATGAAAAAACTCCGGCTGTCGGTAAACGCCAGCAGATCACCCACTTCCGCCTTGTTCCAGTTGCCGGCCGCGACGCGCTGCGCCAGCGTCCGATTGAACAGATAACTGCGGGCAGCCGACAACACGCGCGAGCGCAGGTTGCGCTGTTCGGGAAACTCGCCGCGCTCAGCAAAGCGCAAGGCTTCCTGAAGATTGCTGCCCTGATGCCCAAAGCGTTGCAGGCCGAAATAGTTGGGCACGCCCTGCTGCTTGATTAACTGCAGGCGCTCTTCCAACACCGCCGGATCGGCCTTGAGTTGCTTCAGGCGCAAGGTAAAACCATTGGCTTCGTGCGCCCCGCGCTGCAGTTTGCGTGAATGGCGCACGGTTTTGAGGATGCTCAGGCTGTGCCCTTCGGCGCCGGACAAATCCGGATCCGCCTTGCCCGGCAAATGCAGACTGAACCACTGACGGGTCAATGCCTGACGGTCCTTCAACCCGGCATAACTGATTGCTCGCTGCGGCACAGCGGCCGCACGCGCCAGACGCCGGGCAGCCTCTTCGGTATTCAGGCCACGCTTTTCCACCCATAGCCAGAGATGCTCACCCTGACCGGACAGCTCGATATCGAGCACTTCATCCACCTGAAAGTCTTCGGCGGTCGCCTTGAGCACCGCCTGACCGCAGACCGGACCATGGGCCTGCGGCCCGAGCAGTTCGAGTTCATTCATAGTGCAGACAACAAGGCTACGGCATGCACCGCGATGCCTTCCTCGCGCCCGGTGAAGCCGAGCTTCTCGGTGGTCGTGGCCTTGACGTTGACCTGGTCGAGTTCGACTTCGAGATCCGCAGCGATCAGCGCGCGCATGGCCTCGATATGCGGGGCCATTTTCGGTGCCTGAGCGACGATGGTGGCGTCCACATTACCCACCTGCCAGCCCTTGGCCTTGACCAGTGCCAGCACATGCCGCAACAGCACACGGCTGTCCGCGCCCTTGAAGGTGGGGTCGGTATCCGGGAAGTGCCGGCCGATATCGCCAAGCGCCGCTGCCCCCAGCAAGGCATCGCTCAGGGCATGCAACAGGACATCGCCATCGGAATGAGCGAGCAGACCAAAGCGGTGGGGAATCTGCACGCCGCCAAGGGTGACGAAATCACCCTCGCCGAAACGGTGCACATCGTAGCCGTGGCCAATACGCAGAGAGCTGGTCATGAGGAAATCAGGCCCAAAAAAGTCAGGGCGTGATTCTAACCAGTTTGCTCCGGCTTGACCTGACCACCGCCAAAAAAACGAGCATTGCCTGACAGCGGCTAGAAATGAATCACGCTGCGTATGCTCTTGCCTTCATGCATCAGGTCGAAGGCGTGATTGATTTGCTCCAGCCCCATGGTGTGGGTAATGAAGGTGTCCAATGGAATCTCGCCGCTCTGGGCTTTGGCCACATAACCGGGCAGCTCGGTACGTCCACGCACGCCCCCAAAGGCTGAACCACGCCAGACGCGGCCGGTCACCAACTGGAAGGGCCGCGTGCTGATTTCCTGACCGGCCCCCGCCACCCCGATAATCACCGATTCGCCCCAGCCCTTGTGGCAGCATTCCAGCGCTGCGCGCATCAGCTGCACATTGCCGACGCACTCGAAGGAGTAATCCACACCGCCGTCAGTCAGCTCGACCACTACGTCCTGAATCGGCTTGTCGAAGTCTTTGGGATTGATGCAATCGGTGGCGCCCAGTTGCCGGGCAATCGCGAACTTGGCCGGATTGATATCAATCGCAATGATGCGCCCGGCCTTGGCCATGCTGGCACCGATGATCGCCGCCAGACCAATGCCGCCCAGTCCGAAGATCGCTACCGTGGCGCCTTCCTCGACCTTGGCGGTATTGAGCACCGCTCCGATGCCGGTGGTGACGCCACAGCCGAGCAGGCAGACTTTTTCCAGCGGCGCATCCTTGGGGATTTTGGCCAGCGAGATTTCCGGCAGTACGGTGTATTCGGAAAAAGTCGAACAGCCCATGTAGTGGTATATCGGCTGTCCCTGATAGGAGAAGCGCGTAGTGCCATCCGGCATCAGCCCTTTGCCCTGGGTGGCACGGACTGCCTGACAGAGGTTGGTCTTGCCCGACTGGCAGAATTTGCACTGCCGGCACTCTGCGGTGTAGAGCGGAATCACATGATCGCCGACCGCCAGCGAGGTCACGCCCTCACCGATCGCCTCAACGATGCCTCCGCCCTCATGCCCGAGAATGCAGGGGAACACGCCCTCACTGTCCTCGCCGGACAGGGTGTAGGCATCGGTGTGGCAGACACCGCTGGCGACGATGCGCACCAACACTTCTCCAGCCTTGGGCGGGGCCACATCGACTTCGACAATCTGCAACGGCTGGTTGGGCGCAAAGGCTACGGCGGCACGCGACTTGAGCATGGGACTCTCCGAGTGAGTTTTTGATGGCTGCCAGTGTAGCCGCAGATATCACCTGAAAGGGCGAACTGGAAGTGCTCAGCCCTTGCTCGCCCACAGCAGACGCAGTAACTGCAGGTCTTCCGGACGGGTTACTTTCAGGTTGTCCGCACGCCCCTCGATCAGCCGTGGCGCCAAACCGTACAATTCAATTGCCGATGCTTCATCGGTAATGGTCGCACCCTCCTTCAGCGCAGATGAGAGCGCCTGCTGCAAGGTGCCAAAGCGGAACATCTGTGGCGTAAATGCCTGCCAGACATGGCTGCGGTCGACGGTTTCCAGCACCCGATCATCCGGCTGGGCACGCTTCAAGGTATCGCGCGCAGGCAGCGCCAACAGGCCGCCTACCGGATCATCCGCCAATGCTTCGAGCAAACACTGAAGATCCTCACGGGCCAGATTGGGACGGGCGGCATCGTGCACCAGCACCCAATCCTGATCTTTGGCGCCAAGCCCGGCTAGCGCACGCAAGCCACTGAGTACCGAATCCGCACGCTCGCGACCCCCGTCAGCACGCTGTATGCGTGGATCAGCAGCGCAGGCCAGTTCTGGCCAATAAGGATCAGCGGCAGCCAGACAGACCACCAGGCCTTTGAGACAGGGGTGATCCAGAAAGCAGTCAAGGGTATGTTCGAGAATACTGCGACCTGCCAGTGACAGGTACTGCTTGGGCCGGTCGGCCTGCATCCTTGCACCAACACCGGCGGCAGGTATCACCACCCAGAATGCCGGCGCAGCTTTAACGACCGTCTTCATTCGGCCAGCTGATAGAGGGTCTCACCCTCTTTGACCATACCCAGTTCATGCCGGGCACGCTCTTCAACCGTTTCCATACCCTTTTTCAGCTCCAGCACTTCGGCCTCAAGGATACGGTTGCGCTCCAGCAAATGCCGATTCTCGCCCTGCTGGGCGGCGATTTGACGTTTGAGCTCGGCGATCTCCGCCAGACTGCCGTCACCCACCCACAGCCGGTACTGCAACCCTGCCAGCAGCAGGATCAGCACCAGAAACAGCCAGTAGGGAGTCTTCGTCATGTGACCAGGGCATTCCATAAGCAAAGGGCAGCCAGCGCTGCCCTTTTGGGTGTTGCAGGATCAGCCGCGGAACTCGGCACGTCCGCGATAGATCGCCTTGGCGCCCAGCTGCTCTTCGATGCGCAGCAGCTGGTTGTACTTGGATACGCGGTCGGAACGGCACAGGGAACCGGTCTTGATCTGGCCGGCAGCCGTGCCGACAGCCAGATCGGCGATGGTGCTGTCTTCAGTCTCACCGCTGCGGTGCGAAATCACCGCGGTGTAGCCGGCTGCCTTGGCCATCTGGATGGCTTCCAGCGTCTCGGTCAGCGAACCGATCTGGTTGAACTTGATCAAGATCGAGTTGCCGATCGACTCATCAATGCCGCGCTTGAGGATCTTGGTATTGGTCACGAACAGATCGTCACCCACCAGCTGGATTTTCTCACCGATCTTGTCAGTCAGGATTTTCCAGCCAGCCCAATCGGACTCGTCCATACCGTCTTCGATGGAGATGATCGGATAACGCTGGGTCAGCCCGGCCAGATAATCAGCAAAACCTTCAGCGCTGAACACTTTGCCCTCGCCGGCCAGATCGTACTTGCCGTCTTCGAAAAACTCGCTGGAAGCGCAGTCCAGCGCCAGGGTCACGTCGGTACCCAGTTTGTAGCCGGCATTGGCCACGGCTTCGGCGATGGCGGCCAGCGCGTCTTCGTTGGAAGCCAGGTTCGGCGCAAAGCCGCCTTCATCACCCACCGAAGTACTCAGGCCACGCGCTTTGAGCACAGCCTTGAGGTGATGGAAGATCTCGGTGCCCATGCGCAGCGCATCGGAGAAGGTCTTGGCACCAACCGGTTGAACCATGAACTCCTGGATGTCGACGTTGTTGTCGGCATGCTCGCCGCCGTTGATGATGTTCATCATCGGCACAGGCATCGAGTACACGCCCGGAGTGCCATTCAGATCGGCGATGTGCGCATACAGCGGCACGCCTTTGGCCTGAGCAGCGGCCTTGGCGGCGGCCAGCGATACCGCGAGGATGGCGTTGGCACCCAGCGAGGCTTTGTTCTCGGTGGCGTCGAGGGCGATCATCGCACGATCCAGACCTTGCTGATCAGTGGCATCTTTGCCCAGCAGCAGATCACGGATCGGCCCATTGATATTGGCCACGGCCTTCAAAACACCCTTGCCCAGGTAACGGCTCTTGTCGCCATCGCGCAGTTCCAGCGCTTCGCGTGAACCGGTAGAGGCGCCGGACGGAGCGCAAGCACTGCCAACCACACCCGTATCGAGAATCACATCGGCTTCTACGGTAGGGTTGCCACGGGAATCGAGGACTTCACGACCCTTGATATCGACGATCTTTGCCATTGTTCAAAGCTCCAATTGTTATATGACGCTATCCGGGGTCGGGACTCAGGCGGTCTCGATCGGCGCAAAATGCTTGACCAGATCATCCAGCTGCTTGAGCTGGGTGAGGAAGGGTTCCAGCTTGTCCAGACGCAAGGCGCAAGGGCCGTCGCATTTGGCATTGTCCGGATCGGGGTGAGCCTCCAGGAACAAGCCCGCCAGCCCCTGACTGAGACCTGCCTTGGCCAGGTCGGTCACCTGCCCACGACGGCCACCGGCAGAATCAGCCCGCCCACCCGGCATCTGCAGGGCATGGGTGACATCGAAGAACACCGGGTAGTTGAACTGCTTCATGATGCCAAAGCCGAGCATATCCACCACCAGGTTGTTGTAACCGAAGGAGGAGCCGCGCTCGCACAGAATCAGCTGATCATTGCCCGCCTCTGCGCACTTGGCCAGGATGTGCTTCATCTCCTGTGGCGCCAGAAACTGGGCTTTCTTGATATTGATCACCGCGCCGGTCTTGGCCATGGCCACTACCAGATCAGTCTGCCGCGAGAGGAAGGCCGGCAACTGAATGATGTCGCACACCGCCGCCACAGGCGCAGCCTGGGCTGGCTCATGTACATCGGTAATCACCGGCACACCGAAGGTCTGCTTCACTTCCTCGAAGATCTTCATGCCCTCATCCAGGCCGGGGCCACGGAATGAAGTGATCGACGAACGGTTAGCCTTGTCGAAGCTGGCCTTGAATACATAAGGAATGCCGAGCTTGTCGGTCACCCGCACATACTCTTCGCAGGCCCTCATCGCCAGGTCACGCGACTCCAGCACATTGATGCCGCCAAACAGCACAAACGGCTTGTCGTTGGCGATCTCTATGCTGCCGACACGGATAGTCTTCTGAGTCATGCTTTAAGCGCCTTCTGCGCCAGCGCAGCTTTGACGAAGCCACCGAACAGCGGGTGGCCATCACGCGGTGTGGAGGTGAATTCCGGGTGGAACTGGCACGCCACGAACCATGGATGGTCCGGCGCCTCGATCACTTCGACCAGCGCTCCATCACCTGAACGCCCGGTGACCTTCAAACCGGCCGCCTGCAATGCTGGCAACAAGTTGTTATTCACTTCGTAGCGATGGCGATGACGCTCAACGATCACATCCTTGGCATAGCAATCGTGAACCCGCGAGCCGCTTTCCAGTTGGCAGTCCTGCGCACCGAGACGCATGGTGCCGCCCAGATCGGAGCTCTCGCTGCGGGTTTCCACACCACCGTCAGCATCCGCCCACTCGGTGATCAGACCTACCACCGGGTGCTTGCTCTGCTGATCGAACTCGGTGGAGTTGGCATCGCTCCAGCCCAGAGCGTTGCGGGCAAACTCGATCACCGCCACCTGCATTCCCAGGCAAATGCCCAGATACGGAATCTTGTTCTCGCGGGCATGCCTGACCGCCGTGATCTTGCCTTCCACACCGCGCAAGCCAAAGCCCCCCGGCACCAGAATGGCGTCCACACCGTCGAGCAGGCCAACGCCTTTACTCTCGATATCTTCGGAGTCGATATAGCGCAGGTTGACTTTGGTGCGGGTCTGGATCCCGGCATGCCCCATCGCTTCGATCAGCGACTTGTAGGCATCCAGCAATTCCATGTACTTGCCGACCATGGCGATAGTCACTTCCTGCTCGGGATTCAGCTTGGCATCCACCACCCGATCCCACTCGGACAGGTCCGCCGGCTTGCATTGCAGACCAAAACGCTCGACGACAATTTCGTCCAGCCCCTGCGCATGCAGCACGGAAGGAATCTTGTAGATCGTGTCTACGTCTTCCAGACCAATCACCGCACGCTCTTCGACGTTGGTGAACAGGGCAATCTTGCGCCGTGAGGACTCATCCACTTCATGATCGGAGCGGCAGATCAGCACGTCCGGTTGCAGGCCGATGGAACGTAGTTCCTTGACCGAGTGCTGGGTCGGCTTGGTCTTGGTCTCACCGGCTGTCGCAATGTACGGCACCAGCGTCAGGTGCATCAGCATGGCGCGTTTGGCACCTACTTCCACACGCAACTGGCGAATGGCTTCAAGAAACGGCTGCGACTCGATGTCACCGACCGTGCCGCCGATTTCGACCATCGCCACATCGGCATCACCGGCACCCTTGATGATGCGCCGCTTGATTTCATCAGTGATGTGCGGAATCACCTGGATCGTGGCACCCAGATAGTCGCCACGACGTTCGCGGCGCAAGACGTCTTCGTAGACACGCCCGGTGGTGAAGTTGTTGTCCTGGGTCATGGTCGTGCGGATAAACCGCTCGTAATGCCCAAGGTCCAGATCAGTCTCGGCGCCGTCATGCGTGACGAACACCTCACCGTGCTGGAACGGGCTCATGGTGCCCGGGTCAACATTGATATAAGGATCCAGCTTGAGCATCGTGACCTTGAGGCCCCGCGCTTCCAGGATGGCCGCCAGTGATGCCGACGCGATGCCTTTCCCCAATGAAGAAACAACACCGCCCGTGACGAAAATGAAGCGCGTCATATAAACCCTAGAAGTCTGCGTTTAAGCGGCCAAGCCGCCGGGGAAAAGCAAAACAGGTCAAATCAACCTGCCTGAAATAGCCTGCATCCACGGATTCCTGAGGACTCCGCAGAAGCTGTAACAAGACGGGGGTGCAGTCTACCGGAAACGGCTTTTCAGCTCAAACCTTGCGCACCGATTGGTGGCACCCAGTTGAATTTCCAGCCGGATGCGCCAGCACTGGACAAGGCTGGCAGATTGGCCACGGCCAGCAACTGGTCTGCGCAGTAGAGCAATGGCAGACGATTGCGCACAAACCCTGGAACCTGCGCCTCGTTAAGCAAACGCTTCAAGTCCCGACGCCCCCGGGACTCCAGGGTCATCTGCTCACCGCCCCGCCGGTAGCGCACGCTCAGCGGGCCGACGGGCGGTACTCCGCTAAACGACACACTGCCGTTATCAGGCAACTGCAACGCACTCCCGGGCAAGGACCAGTCAAATCCGCCACTCAGCGGTTTCAACCAGTCACCGGAGAGCCACCACAAACGTCCGCTGGCCCGATGCAATTCGCCCTGCGCGAGGCACCAGAGCGGACTTGCATCCCCGGAGGCATCGCGCAAATCACGCCACCCAGCCCAATGTGCGCGATCCGGCAGTGCCGTCAGCGGCGTCAGAAATGCACGCAAGGCATTGCGCTGGCGTGCATCACTGAGCGCCAGCAGCGCCCTGAACTCAACGGAGGGCAAGTGCAGCCAACTCCAGCGAGAATCAACCTGCGATCCGGCCAGGTCCTCCTGCGCCAACTCGTCGAGCAAGGCTTGCGCCTCGGCCAGATGCTCTGCACTGCGCGCCAGCGTCTGGGTGACCGCCGGCCAGCGCTGTGCCAGTACCGGCCAAACCGTATGCCGCAAATAGTTGCGCGAGTAATGACCATTGCGATTGGTTGGATCTTCTACCCAGCTCAAAGCATGCTGTGCCGCATAGGCTTCCAGTTCACCGCGGGACACGCCCAGCAACGGCCGGAGCAACATGGCCGTGCCCAAAGATCGCGTCTGCGGCATGCCGGCCAGCCCCTTCAGACCTGCTCCACGCAACAACCTGAAGAGCAGGGTTTCCGCCTGATCATCCTGGTGTTGCGCGGTCAACAGCATCTCGGCCGGGGCTAGCAGGCGCTCGAAGGCTGCATAGCGTGCTGAACGTGCAGCCTCTTCAAGGCTGGCGACGGAGCGATCAACGGTCACCGCCTCAATCAGCAGCGGCACCCCCAACTGCGCACAGACCCGCTGACAATGCGCCGGCCAATCATCGGCAGCTGATTGCAGGCCATGCTGAATATGCAGCGCCGAGAGGGATGGCAACTGTTCGGTGCTGGCCAGTGCAGTCAAGGCATGCAATAACACTGTGGAATCCAGCCCGCCGGAAAATGCGACGCGCCATGCCGGCGCATTGCGCCAGGGATCGAGGGCTTGCAGCAGGCGTTGTTCAAGAGTGCTCATGGAGGACAAGCTTAAAACAACAACGGGCCCGCAGGCCCGTTGTTTTCGCCATGACGATCAGGCAATACCGTAGCTCATCAGGCGTTGATAGCGACGATCCAGCAACTGCCCGACATCCAGCTTTTTCAGCACCGCGAGCTGTTTGACCAGTTCGCTGCGCAAAGTGGCAGACATGGCAGCCACATCGTTATGAGCACCACCCATGGGTTCGACAATCACGTTATCGACGATACCCAAGCCCTTCAGGCGCTCTGCGGTAATCCCCATCGCCTCAGCGGCTTCCGGCGCCTTATCGGCGGTCTTCCAGAGAATCGAAGCGCAACCTTCGGGCGAGATCACCGAGTAAGTCGAGTACTGCAGCATGTTCAGGGTGTCGCATACGCCAATGGCCAGCGCCCCGCCGGAACCGCCCTCGCCCACCACCGTGGCAATGATCGGGGTTTTCAGACGCGACATCACGCGCAGGTTCCAGGCAATCGCCTCACTCTGACCGCGCTCCTCGGCATCAATGCCCGGGTAAGCACCCGGCGTATCGATGAACGTCAGAATCGGCAGCTTGAAGCGCTCGGCCATCTCCATCAGACGACAGGCCTTGCGATAACCCTCCGGGCGAGGCATACCGAAATTGCGCCGGACCTTCTCGCGCACTTCACGCCCCTTCTGATGGCCAATAACCATCACCGGCTCATCTTCCAGGCGCGCAATGCCGCCAACAATCGCAGGATCATCGGAAAAGTGCCGATCACCGTGCAACTCATCAAATTCGGTAAACAGGTTTTCGATGTAATCCAGCGTGTAG